>Ga0102591_1001275_pt1 | contig 35914 bp, 32 predicted proteins | sample AraplaCol_mCL_r2_2_FD_76860 | JGI IMG/M metagenome (GOLD analysis project Ga0102591, IMG submission 76860) | Arabidopsis root microbial communities from North Carolina, USA - plate scrape MF_Col_mCL_r2 (SPADES assembly) (version 2) | ecosystem: Host-associated > Plants > Roots > Endosphere...
CCCTCATCCGCCGGCCCTCGAGAACAACGGTTCGGCGGAGCGGTCAGGTCTAGCCGAAACGCACACTCTCATCACGGTCATCCGGGCTGGGCCCGGGCCGCTCCGCGCCTCCCCATCCACTCGCCGCGAAAGCCCGAGGTCGAAAAGCCGTGCGTCAGGACTCTTCGAACCCGCGCATCGTCGCCCACTCGTCGAACGGCGCGCGGCTGGAGCGCCAGTTGTTCACCGCCGCCGCCTCGTCGCGGTAGCCCAGGGCCATGCCGCAGAACAGCATGTGGTCGTCGGGCAGTTCCAGGAAACCGTGGAGCAGCTTGCCGTAGACCGACCAGAACTCCTGGGCGCAACTATCCAATCCTTTCTCCACGGCCAGCAGCATCAGGGTCTGCATGTACATGCCGATGTCCGACCACTGCGGGGGTCCGCAGTCGCGGTGGACCGAGAAGAACAGGGCCACCGGCGCGCCGAAGAACTCGGCGTTCTTGGCGAACTGCTGCAAGCGGCCCAGCTTGTCCTCGCGGGGGATGTTCAGCGCCCCGTAGAGGTCCTCGCCCACCTGGTAGCGGCGGGTGCGCAGCGGCTCCCACAGGTTGGGCGGGTAGACGTGGTACTCGGGCTCGTCGCGGTCCATCAGCCGGGCGGCGACCTGGGCCTTGAGGTCGGCCAACGGTTGGCCCGTCAGGGCGTGCACCACCCACGGCTGGAGGTTTCCGCCCGACGGGGCGCGGGCGGCGGCCTGGATCAGGTCGCGCATCACCGCGCCGGGTACGGGATCCGGCTTGAAGGCGCGGATCGACATCCGACGCTGGACGGCGTCCGAGACGGTCTGAAACTGGCTCATCAAGACCTCGCTAACGTATGGGCGGCTATCCCCGCGACAGACGCTTGGCTAGCATCCGGCCGCAACGTCAAGGCAAGCATCAAGACAGTCTGGGGCGATCAGTGAAGGTTCTGCTGCGTAACATCCTGGTGGCGCTGTTCATCGTTCTGGTCGCCGGGCCGGTGCTCGCGGTGGTCGTCTATCGCTTCGTGCCGCCGCCCGCGACGCCGCTGATGGTCATCCGCCTGGCCGAGGGCAAGGGCTGGAACCACAAGTGGCGGCCAATCGACGAGGTCTCGCCCGCCCTGCCGCGCGCCCTGATCGCGGCCGAGGACGCCCGGTTCTGCGACCACCACGGCTTCGACTTCGACGCCCTGCAGAAGGCCTACGAGAACAACGAGAAGGGCAAGAAGATCCGCGGCGGCTCGACCATCAGCCAGCAGACCGCCAAGAATGTCTTCCTGTGGCAGGGCCGCTCGTATTTCCGCAAGGGGCTGGAGGCGTGGTTCACCGTGCTGATCGAGGTCATCTGGGGAAAGAAGCGGATCATGGAGGTCTATCTGAACTCCATCGAATACGGCCCCGGGCTCTATGGCGCGGAAGCCGCGTCGCGAACCTATTTCAAGGTCGGGGCCGACAAGCTGACCCAGGCGCAGGCCTCACGCCTGGCGGCGATCCTGCCCAGCCCGCTGAAGTGGAAGGCGGTCAATCCGGGCCGCTATGTGAAGAAGCGCTCCAACCGCATCGGCAAGGCGTCAGGCGCGGTGCGTCGCGACGGCCTGGCGGCCTGCGTGGCGTAGCTTCCCGGTCCGGGCTAGGGTCGCGGGGCAAAGCGAGGAAGCGCCATGATCGCCCCCGGCCCGACCCTGGAAACCGAACGCCTGATCCTGCGCCCGCCCGCCGCCCAGGACCTGGACGGCTGGGCCGAGCTGATGGCCGATCCCGAGGCCGCTCGCTTCATCGGCGGCCAAATGGCCCGCGCCCAGGCCTGGCGGATGATGGCGACCATGGCCGGGTCCTGGGCGCTGAATGGCTTTGGCATGTTCTCGCTGATCGACAAGGCCACCGGCGACTGGCTCGGCCGGGTCGGCCCCTGGCGCCCCGAGGGCTGGCCAGGAACGGAGATCGGCTGGAGCCTGCTGCCCCGCGTCCACGGCCACGGCTACGCCGTCGAGGCGGCGACCGCGACCATGGACTGGGCGGTGGACCACCTGGGCTGGACGCGGCTGGTTCACGCCATCGACCCCGCCAATAGCGCCTCGATCAAGGTGGCGCGCCGGATCGGCTCGCGCTTCTTGGAGCCGGGCCGGTTGCCCGAACCCTATCACGACGTCGAAGTCCACCTGTGGGGCCAGACGGCGGAAGAGTGGAAGGCGCGGCGACGAGGCTAGGCGGTCAGCGGCCGCGCATAGGCGGCCCGGGCCCGGCCCGACCGCACGAAAACCCGGGTGATCCGGGGATCGATGGTCCGGATCCGGGTGGCGAAGTCGTCGCCGGCCTCCTCGATCTCGCCGGCGGTCAGCTGGTCGTGGAAGTCCAGGGTCACGCCCAGCAGGATCTCGCTGGGACCCAGGTGCATGCTCAGGATCTCGGCCACGGTGTCGATGCGCGGGTCGGCGGCCAGCATGTCGCGCACCGCCTCGACGATGCGGGGCGAGGCCGACTCGCCGGTCAGCAGGCTGCGGGTTTCGTTGGCCAGGAAGATCGCGACCGCCACCAGCAGCAGGCCGATGGCCACCGAGGCCGCGCCGTCGGCCCAGGCGATCCCGAACACCGCCGAGCCCGCCACCCCCAGCGCCGCGATGGCTAGGCCGGCCAGGGCGGCGCCGTCCTCCAGCAGCACGGCGAAGATCGACGGGTCCTTGCTGCGGCGCAGGGCGCTCAGGAACGGCGCGCCCTTGCGCAGGACCTTGAACTCCTTCCAGGCCACCAGGAACGAGCCGCCCTCGAACAGCACGGCCAGACCGATGACCAGAAAGTTGATCCAGGCCCGGTCGATCGGCTCGGGCCGGGCGATCTTCAGTACGCCCTCGTAGATCGAGAAGGCGCCGCCCAGGGCGAAAGATCAGCAGGGCCACGACGAACGCCCAGAAATAGACCTCCATGCCGTAGCCGAACGGATGGGTCTGGCTGGGCGGCTTCTTGGCCCGCGCCAGGCCCAGCAGCAGCAGGCCCTGGTTGCCGGTGTCGACGCTGGAGTGGATGGCCTCGGTCAGCATCGCCGACGAGCCGGTCAGGGCGAAGGCGACGAACTTGGTCACGGCTATGGCCAGGTTGCCGGCCAGGGCCGCGTAGACCACGGTGGTGGAGCTGTTGTGGGATCCCGTCGCCGCCATCCGGGCCGAACGCGGTCGGGGCGGACGACGTTCCGATCAGGGCCGATCGACGGCGAAGCGGATGATGCACCACGTCGCGCCCCCGTTCGATCCGAGGCGCGATCTAGCTTCGCCTTGGCGCGAAAGGAAAGGGGCGTCAGACGCGGTTGTACGGATACCGGTCGCGGATCATCCGCTGGAAGAACCGACCCTTGGACGGGGCGCGCTCGAACGCCTCGGTCACTCGGGGCGGCACGCCCACATAGACGTACTCGTCGCCGTCGATGAACGTGACGAACAGCTTGCCGTGCTCGGGCTCGTAGTCGATTTGGCGGATCGCCGTGGAGTCGACACGCATGGCTTGAAGCCTCCGCATGAGGATCGTCTGGACTGGAAAGCGCGTATCCCGCGGGCCGGTTCCCCCTGGATTTCCCGGCGCCCGTTCAGGGTGCAAAGCGGCGCGAACTGGGGTCTAGTCCCGACAAGGGTCCGCTTACCGGGCCTGGCAAAATTTCGGGGAGAGAACACGCATGCAGCCGCATTCCTGGGTCGCCATCGTCACGCTGGTCGCCCTGCTCGTCTATGTCTGGATGGCGCTTCGGGTCGCCGGCGCCCGCCGCAAGTGCGGGATCGACGCCCCGACCATGACCGGCGATCCCGTGCTGGAGCGCCATATCCGCGTCCAGGCCAACACCCTGGAATGGCTGCCGCTGTTCCTGCCGTCGCTGTGGCTGTTCGCGATCTACTGGAGCGACCTGGTCGCCGCCATCCTGGGCGTGGTCTGGATCCTGGGCCGGATCGTCTATGCCCTGGGCTATGTCGCCGACCCGGGCAAGCGCGAGGCCGGCTTCATCATCCAGGCCTTGGCCACCGCCATCCTGCTGTTCGGCGCACTGGGCCGGGTCATCTGGACGCTGGCCATCGTCGGGGCCTAGGCGCGACTGGTCCGGCGGGCGGGGCTTGGCTATGAGATCGCCATGACTCTGCCCGTCGATCCCGCCCGCTACAGCGCCTTCCTGGTGGCCATGTTCGTGATGGCCATCACGCCCGGTCCGGCCAACCTGTTCGCCATCGCCACCGGCATGCAGAAGGGCAAGGGCGCGGCGCTGCTCGCCGTGGTCGGCATGAACACCGCCACCCTGGTCTGGTTCGCCTGCTCGGCCCTGGGCCTGGGCGCGCTGATCATCGCCTTCCCACAGGCGTTCCACCTGCTGGCCCTGGTCGGCGCGGCCTATCTGGTCTGGCTGGGCGTGAAGTCGATCCGCGCCGGCCTCCAGGACAAGGGCGGCGTTCGCGAAACTCACGGGTCTTTTCGCCTGGGCCGCTCGGCCTTCCGCGACGGCTTCGCCGTGCAGATCGCCAATCCCAAGATCTTGCTCTTCTTCGGCGCCGTCCTGCCGCCGTTCATCGACGTCGGTCGGCCGCTGGCGCCGCAGCTGCTGATGTTCGCCGCGGCCACTATCGGCATGGACCTGATCAGCATGAGCAGTTACGGCCTGGGCGGGGCCGCCCTGGCTTCGCGAATGACCGAACCGGGGTTCCGCAAGGGGTTCGCGATCGTCGTCGGCGTGCTGCTGATCACCGCCGCCGCCCTCATCGTCTCGCGCGGTTGATCTCGCCGTTGAAACGCATTGGCCTTGGCGAAACCACAAAGCTGCGCCATGCATTAATACCGACGGGACGAAAACGAGTCTTTTCGCCGAGATTCCTAGTGAAGGGATGCGCCATGATTAATCGCAAGACCATCGCCGGCAGGGCCCGGATGGTCGCGGCCGTGGCGCTCGCCGCCCTCTTGACGGCCTGCGCCACCGCCACGCCCTACCAGCCCAATATCGCCGGCCAGAAAGCCCAGGGCGGCTTCTCCGATCGGCGGCTGGAGAGCGACCGCTATCAGATCAATTTCGCCGGCAACAGCGTCACCTCGCGGGAAACCGTCGAGCGTTACCTGCTGTACCGCGCGGCCGAGGTGACCGTGCAAGCCGGCTACGACTGGTTCGAGACCGCCGACCGCCGCACCGACCGCGAGGCTCGCGCCGTGATCGACAACTACGGCTACGGCTACGGTTGGGGCGGCTACGGCTATGGACCGTACGGCTACTGGCGTCCGGCCTGGCGCGGCTACTACGGCGGCTACTGGGGTCCGTGGGGCGATCCCTTCTGGGGCGGCTCCACCCAGGTCCGCACTATCGAGAAGTTCCAGGCCAGCGCCGAGATCCTGCTGCACAAGGGTCCCAAGCCGGCGGGGGATCCCCGGGCCTACGACGCTCGCGAGATCATGACGAACCTGGGGCCGTCCATACTGCGTCCGGTGGCGTCGGCCGGCTGATCCGGCTTTTCGTCGAGAATTTGGGCCTCCTCTCGCGGGGAGGCCCTTTTCGTTTAGCGGGGCGCCATGCGGATGCCGCCGTCCAGGCGGACGTCCTCGCCATTGAAGTAGCCGCAGGTGATCATGGTCAGGGCCAGCTGGGCGTACTCTTCAGGGTTGCCCAGGCGCTTGGGGAAGGGCACGGAGGCGGCCAGGCCGGCCTTCACGGCTTCCGGCGCGCCATTCATCAGCGGGGTGTTGAAGATGCCCGGCAGGATGGTGTTGACGCGGATGCCCTCGCTCATCAGGTCGCGGGCGATCGGCAGGGTCATGCCGACGACGCCGCCCTTTGAGGCCGAATAGGCCGCCTGGCCCATCTGGCCGTCCTCGGCCGCGACGCTGGCGGTGTTGACGATCGCGCCGCGCTCGCCGTCCTCGCCGGGCTCCAGGTCCAGCATACCCTTGGCCGACTTGGCGATGCAGCGGAAAGTGCCGACCAGGTTGATCTGGATGATGCGGTCGAAGGCGTCGAGCGGGAAGTGCTTGGTCTCGCCGGTGGCCTTGTCGCGGCTGGCGGTCTTGGCCGCGTTGCCGGTGCCGGCGCAGTTGACCAGGATGCGCTCCTGGCCATGGGCGGCGCGGGCCTTTTCGAAGCCGGCGTCGACATCGGCGTCCGACGTGACGTTGACCTTGCAGAACACGCCGCCGATTTCCTTGGCGACTTCTTCGCCGCGGGCCTCGTTCATGTCGAAGATGGCGACCTTGACGCCTTGGGCGGCCAGGGCGCGGGCGGTGGCTTCGCCAAGGCCCGAAGCGCCCCCGGTGATCACGGCGGCGACTGAGCTGTCGAGTTTCATGGACGTTTCCTCACGGCTTGCGTTTAATTGAACCTTGAGGAGCGGTTTAACCCGATGAGCGCCGACGCCAAACCATCCCCTGACGTCAACCCGGAAGCTAACGCCCGGGACGTGCTGGACCCCGCCAAGGCGCTGGTCCCCGCCACGGTGCGCGTCAACGAGCAACGGGTGGCGCGCGGCTTCTGGCCGAAGATCCGCAAGGTGGCCTCCAAGGTCCCGTTCGCGGCCGACGCCCTGTCGCTGTGGTGGTGCGCCAAGGATCCGACCACGCCGACCGCGGCCAAGGGCATGATACTGGCGGCCCTCGCCTATTTCGTGCTGCCGACGGACGCTATCCCCGACGTGCTGCCGGCCATCGGCTTCACGGACGACGCGGCGGTGATCGCGGCCCTGATCGCCATCGTCGGCAAGAACCTGAAAGCGCGTCACAAGGACCAGGCCAGGACCTTCCTGGCCAAGCTGGGCGACGATGACTGACCTGGTCCTGTGGGGCGTCGCCGGGGTCTGCGCGGCCGCCTATGGGCTGTGGCTGGTTCATCGACCACGATCGCCGTTGCGGACCACGGTGAAGACCCACCGTCGCGCTGGCCTTCCTGGCGTATCTGGAGGGCGGCGGGCCTTTGCTGGCCGTCGCTCTGGCCTTCTGCGCGGTCGGCGACGCTTTCCTGGCCGGCGACCCCAGGCGCTGGCTGCCGTTCGGCCTGGCCGCCTTCCTGGCCGGACACCTGGTCTACGGAATGCTGTTCTGGCGCGAACGCGGGCCGGTGGGCGCGGCGTTCCTGGTCGTGGCGCCGATGATCGTGCTGGCGGCGGCGACCATGCTCATCCTGCTCTGGCGGTCGCTGGGCAAGCTGAAGCCGGCCGTGATCCTCTACGTGCTGGCCATCGTGGTCATGGTGTCGACCAGCCTGCTGCTGCCGCGCTTCCGCTGGCCGGCGGCGGTCGGCGCCGTGGCCTTCATGGCTTCCGACGCCATCCTGGCCTTCGAGCTGTTCAAGGGCGCCAAGCTGCTGGGTTCGCCGCGATTGACGGCCTGGGCGGTGTGGTTCCTCTATTTCGGCGGCCAGGCGATGATCGCCTGGGGCATGCTGCGCTAGGAGACGGCCATGTTCGAGGTGCGCCAGATAACCGTCTCGATCGCTCGCCCGGCCGATCAGGTCTATGCGTTCGCGCACCGGCCCGAAAACTTTCCGAAATGGGCCGCCGGCCTGGGCTCCGGGCTTACCCGCGACGGCGACCGCTGGGTCGCCCACGGTCCGGACGGTGACGTCCATGTGCGGTTCTCGCCGGAAAACCCCTATGGCGTGCTCGACCATTGGGTGACCCTGCCGGACGGGACCGAGATCAGCATCCCCCTTCGGGTCGTGGCCAATGACGATGGGGCCGAGGTGACCCTGACCCTGTTCCGCGTCCCCGGCATGGATGACGCCACGTTCGAGCGCGACCAGGGCATGGTCGCCAAGGACCTGGTCACGCTGAAGGCCCTGCTGGAAGCATGATCACCCTGCGCGCCCCGCGTCCTGGCGACTTCGGCTGGATCATCCAGCGGCACGGCGCGCTGTACGCCGAGGAGGAGGGCTGGGACGCCCGGTTCGAGGGCGTGGTGGCGAGCGTGGTGTCCGACTACATCAAGACCTTCGACCCGGCCCGCGAGGCTTGCTGGATCGCCGAACACGAGGGCCACAAGGTCGGTTCGATCATGCTGGCGCGCGAGACCGACACGGTGGGCCGCCTGCGCCTGCTGCTGGTCGAACCGTCGGCGCGGGGGCTGGGCGTGGGCGAGACCCTGATCCGCGAATGCCTGAGCTATGCCCGCGCCGCCGGTTACGCCGAGATGATCCTCTGGACCCAGAGCAACCTGCTGCCGGCCCGGCGGCTCTATGCCCGGCACGGCTTCGTGATGGAGGACAGCTGGCCCTACGACGGGTTCGGCCAGGGGCTGGTGTCGGAGAGCTGGCGGCTGAGACTTTAAAGCAGGGGGCTACCCCGCCAAATGCCCTCGCCAGGCCTCCCGTAGGACCTTCTTGTCGATCTTGCCCGTCGCCGTCAGCGGCACCGGGGCGAACACCACATCGTCAGGCGTCCACCACTTCACGATCCGGGGCGCCAGATAGTCCAGCACCTGCGCCTTGCCAATCGACGCCCCCTCGTGGGCCTCGATCACCAGCAGCGGCCGCTCCTCCCACTTGGGGTGGGGCACGCCGACCACGGCGGCGATCTTCACGCCCGGACAGCCGGCGGCGATGTTTTCCAGATCGATCGAGCTGATCCATTCGCCGCCGGACTTGATGACGTCCTTCTGGCGGTCGGTGATGCGCATGAAGCCGTGCTCGTCCAGCGTGGCGATGTCGCCGGTGTCGAACCAGCCGTCGTCCTGGGCGGCGTCTTCGTCCTTGCGGTAATAGCGCCGCACCACCCAGGGCCCCCGCACCTTCAGGGCGCCCGAGGTCTCGCCGTCGCGCGGGGCCTCGCCGCCGTCCTCGGTCTCGACCCGTAGCTCGATGCCGAACTGCAGCCGCCCCTGGCGGGTCCAGATGGCGTCGTTCATCGCCTCCTCGCCGAGGGCCGCCAGAGACGGGGTGGGGGTGGCGACCACGCCGATCGGGCAGGTCTCGGTCATGCCCCAGATCTGCAGCACGTCGACGCCGTATTTCGTCTTGAAGGTCTCGGCCATGGCGCGCGGCACGGCGCTGCCGCCGATCACGACCCTCTTAAGGCTGTCCGGCCGCTGGCCGGTCTGCTCCAGCCAGGCCAGGTACATCGTCCAGATGGTGGGCACCCCGCCGGTGAAGGTGACGCCCTCGCCCTCGATCAGGGTGTGCAGCGACGCGCCGTCCATCTTGTCGGCCGGCAGCACCAGCTTGGTCCCGCAGATCGGCGCGCTGAACGGCACGCCCCAGGCGGTGGCGTGGTAGAGGCTGGAGCAGGGCATCACCACGTCGAAGGCGGTGAAGCCGAACGCGCTGTTCAGGCCCCCGGCCATGGCGTGCAGCACCACGGCGCGATGCGAATAGAGCACGCCCTTGGGATCACCCGTCGTGCCCGAGGTGTAGCAGAGGAAAGCACCGGCGTTCTCGTCCAGCTGCGGCCAGTCGAAGCTGTCGGCCTCGCCGGCGATCAAGGTCTCGTACGAGACAGCGCCGACGCCGGCGTCCAGCGTGCGCTCGGCGTCCGACAGCATGACGAAGGTCTTCACCGTCGTGAGCCGTGGCGCCAGACGGGCGACCAGCTCGGCGAAATTGCGGTCGAACAGCAGCACGCCGCCGGCCGCGTGGTTGATCGTGAAGACGATCTGCTCGTCCGACAGCCGGGGATTGGCGGTATGCAGCACCGCGCCCAGGCCGGGAACGGCGTAGAACAGCTCCAGGTGCCGGTGGGTGTTCCAGGCCAGGGACGTCACCCGGTCGCCCGACGTCACGCCCAGTCGCGACAGGGCGTTGGCCGCCTGGGTCGCCCGCCGGGCCAGGCCCGCATAGTCGTAGCGCCAGATCGGCTCGTCGATCAGCTTGGACACGACCTCGCGCCCGCCGTGGGCCGTGGCCGCATAGCGCAGGATGCCGCTGACCAGCAGCGGCGTGGTCTGCATCAGGCCCGGGATCATGCCCGCTCCTCCCTTTATCGTTTGGGAGCAGCTTAGTCGGGGCGGGGCGGAATGGGAGGCCCGCGTCGCGCCTTTCTAGAATTCTTCCCAGGTGTCCACGGCGACGGCGGCGGCGCCCTTGAATGCGGCGGCCGCCTTGGCCTGGGCGGCGCGGGCCGGGCTGGCGGCCGGACGGGAGGCGGGACTCGTCACGGCGGGGCGGGCGGCTTCGGCGCCGACCTTGAAGCGGCCGACCAGCATGGCCAGTTCGCCGGCCTCGCCTTTCAGCGAGTGGGTGGCGGCGGTGGCCTGTTCGACCATGGCGGCGTTCTGCTGAACCACCTGGTCCATCTGGTTCACGGCGACATTGACCTGGTGCAATCCGGTCGACTGTTCCTGGGCCGAGGCGGCGATCTCTCTGACCAGGCCGTCGATCGACGCGACCTGGTCGACGATGGCCTGCAGCGCCTGGCCCGTCTGGCCCACCAGGCTGACGCCGGTCCCGACCTGCTGGGTCGAGGTCGCGATCAGGGTCTTGATCTCCTTGGCCGCGTCGGCCGAGCGCTGGGCCAGGGCCCGCACCTCCTGGGCGACCACGGCGAAACCGCGACCCGCGTCGCCGGCCCGGGCGGCTTCGACGCCGGCGTTCAAGGCCAGAAGGTTGGTCTGGAATGCGATCTCGTCGATCACGCCGATGATCTGGCTGACCTGGTTGGACGAGCTTTCGATCTCGGTCATGGCGTCGACCGCCTGGGCGACGATATGGCCCGACTTCTCGGCGCCGCTGCGCGCATTCGCGACCAGGCTGGAGACCTCGTTGGCGCCCGTCGCGGTTTTGCGGACCGTAGCGGTGATCTCTTCCAGGGCGGCGGCGGTCTCTTCCAGCGAGGCGGCTTGCTGCTCGGTGCGGCGCGACAGGTCGTCGGACGCCGAGGCGATCTCTTCCGAGCCCGAACGAATGCCGCCGGTGGCGTTATTGATACCGCGCAGTGCGTCCTGCAACCGCTCGGCGGCGGTGTTGAAGTCGGCCTTCAGTTGAGCCGCCTTGGGCGCGAACTCGACGGTGATGCGATGGGTCAGGTCGCCGTTGGCCAGATGATCCAGCGCCTGGGCGAGGGCTCCTATGGCCACGGCGTCGGTCTGGGCCTCGGCGGCCTTTTCGGCCTCGCGCTGGGCGCGTTCGGCCTCGGTCATGCGGCGCTGCTCGGCGGTCTCGCCCTCCAGGCGCTGCTTGGCCAGCGCGGCGTCCTTGAAGCTGAGTACGGCCTCGGCCATCTGGCCCACCTCGTCCTTGCGGCCGACGGCGGGGATCTCGACGCTGTTGTCGCCCGAGGCCAGCCGGCGCATGGCGCCGGTCATCCGCGACACCGGCGCGCCGATGGTCTTCGAAAGCAGCCAGCCCATCAGGCCGGCGATGGCCAGGGCGGCCAGGCCGCCGATCACCAGGGACCGGACGGCCAGGCCCATGGCGGCCTCCTGCTCCTTGGCGCGGATGGCCACCCGCTCCACCGAGGCCTTGGCCAGGTCGGCCTGCATGGCGCGCAGGCCGGCCGTGCTCTTGCGGCGGCTCATCAGGGACGCGGCCTGCTCCTTGCCGGCGACGGGGTCGTTCATCGCCGCCAGGGTCGGTTCGGCGACATCGCGGCGCCAATCGGCCATGGCGGTCCGCATGCGTTGGACGCGTTCCTTCTGAGCGGCCTGGGTGGTCTTGGTCTCGAAGGCGTTCAGCAGCGTATCGAACTCGCCGGCCTTGTCCTGATAGGTCTGGACGAAGCTGGCGTCGCCGTTCAGCGCGTAGCCGCGCAGGGCGTTCTGCTGCTCCAGGATCAGGCTCATCATCGTTTCGGCCTGACCGGCCAGCAGCAGGCTGCGCTGGCTGGAGGTCGCGGCCTTGTCGATGCTCTGCAGGCTGGAGAACACCACGCCGGAGGCGATCACGAAGGCCAGGATCAGGGCGCTGAACGCGACGCCCAGCTTCGCCGAAACCTTCAGGTCTTGAAAACGCATCGTCGCCCCACGCACAAACAGCTTCGTTCGCGCGCAGGGTCTGACTGACGCGCGTTAAGGTTACGTTGCGTCAGACGTAATAATAACGATGTTATTTCAAAGCTATAGCTTCGCCAGGACCGCGTCGCCCATCTCGGTCGTGCCGAGATTTCCGCCCAGGTCGCGGGTGCGGGCCCCGCCGTCCAGGGCTGCCTTCACCGCCGCCAGCAAGGCGTCGGCGGCGTCGGCGCGTTTCAGCGACCAGCGCAGGGCCATCTCGAACGAGAGGATGGCCGCCAGTGGGTTGGCCACGCCCTTGCCGGCGATGTCGGGCGCCGAGCCGTGGATCGGCTCGTACAGGCCCGGCTTGTTCGGATCGCCGATCGCCGCCGACGGCAGCATGCCCAGTGAGCCGGTCAGCATGGCCGCGGCGTCCGACAGGATGTCGCCGAACAGGTTGTCGGTGACGATGACGTCGAATTGCTTGGGCGCGCGGACCAGCTGCATGGCGCAGTTGTCGGCCAGGATGTGCTCCAGCTGGACGTCGGCGTAGTCTCGGGCGTGCAGCTCGGTGACCACCTGCTTCCACAGCAGGCCCGACTCCATGACATTCGACTTCTCGGCCGAGGCCACGCGGTTGCCGCGGCCGCGGGCCAGTTCGAAAGCCACCCGGGCCACGCGCTCGATCTCGCTGGTCGTGTAAACGGCGGTGTCGAAGCCCTTCTTCTGGCCGTCCGGCAGGTCCTCGACGCCGCGCGGCTGGCCGAAATAGACGCCGCCGACCAGTTCGCGCACGAACATGATGTCCAGGCCCGAGACCAGTTCGCGCTTGAGGCTGGAGGCGTCGGCCAGGGCCTCGAAACAATAGGCCGGACGCAGGTTGGCATAGACGTCCATGGCCTTGCGCAGGTTCAGCAGGCCGGCTTCCGGACGCAGGTGGCGTGGGGCGTTGGCCCATTGCGGACCGCCGACGGCGCCCATCAGCACCGCATCGCTGGCCAGGGCCGCGTCGCGGACCTCGTCGGTCAGGGGCGTGCCGTGGGCGTCGTAGCTGGCGCCGCCATAGATCCGCTCCTCGACGTTCAGGTCGGGCGTGAGGGCGGCGGCCACCCGGCGCACCTGCGCGCAGACCTCGGGGCCGATCCCGTCGCCGGGCAGGAGCAGGAGCGTGGACATGGGAAGGCTCTCTTAGATCTGTCGATAGTCGTTGACGTCGAAGGACGACATGTTGCGGTCGTACACGCCCAGCTCGGCGCAGCGCAGCCGCCAGGCCGCCATGTGCGGGCTGCCGCGGTGGAAGGCCAGGGCCTCCTCGTCCACGAAGTGCTCGTACACCCGGATCAGGCCGGGATCGAAAGGGTCTTCGCTGAGGGCGTAGTCCAGGCAGCCCGACTCACCCCGGCTGCCCTCGACCTGGGCCAGCAGGTGCGGACGCAGCTCGGCCAGGCGTTCGGGCGCGATGCGGATCGTACCCGCCAGGATGACGGTGCCGGACTTGGCCATCAGGCCTCCAACCAGGGCCGGTCCAGCGCCCGCTTGCTTTCGAACAGGTCGATGTCGCCGGCGTGCTGCAGGGTCTCGCCGATGGCATCCAGACCCTTCAGCATCTTGTCCTTGCGCACGGGATCGATGTCGAAGCGGAAGCTCTTGCCCGAGGGCGAGACCACGGTCTGGGCTTCCAGGTCGACGCTGACCATGTGGTTGCCGCCCTTGGCTTCGTCCATCAGCTGGGCGACTTCTTCAGGCTTCAGCACCACCGGCAGCAGGCCGTTGTTGAAGCAGTTGTTGTTGAAGATGTCGGCGAAGCTGGTCGAGATCACGCACATGATCCCGTAGTCCATCAGGGCCCACGGGGCGTGTTCGCGCGAGCTGCCGCAGCCGAAGTTGTCGCCGGCGATCAGCACGGACGAGCCCTTGTACTCCGGCCTGTTGAGCACGAAGTCGGCGATCTCGTTTCCGTCCCCGTCGAAGCGGAAGTCGTAGAACAGGCCCTTGGCCAGCCCCTCGCGTTCCACGGTCTTGAGGAATTGCTTGGGGATGATCTGGTCGGTGTCGATATTGGCCAGCGACAGGGGAGCGGCGCGGCCGTCGAGGCGGGTGAAGGCCTGCATCAGTTCGTCTCCTCGAACAGGGCCCGCACGTCGGTCAGGTGACCGGCGATCGCCGCCGCCGCCGCCATGGCCGGTGAGACCAGGTGGGTGCGGCCGGCGCGGCCCTGGCGGCCCTCGAAGTTGCGGTTGCTGGTCGAGGCGCAGCGCTCGTGCGGGGCCAGCTTGTCGGGATTCATGGCCAGGCACATCGAGCAGCCCGGTTCACGCCAGTCGAAGCCCGCGGCCTTGAAGATGGCGTCCAGCCCTTCCTCCTCGGCCTGTTCCTTCACCAGGCCCGAGCCCGGAACGACCATGGCCTTGACGTGCGGGGCCACCAGGCGGCCGTGCAGGAAGGCTTCCTGCACCACGGCGGCGGCGGCGCGCATGTCCTCGATCCGACTGTTGGTGCACGAGCCTATGAAGACGCGGTCGATGCGGGCTTCGCTGATCGGCTGGCCGGCGGTCAGGCCCATGTAGTCGAGGGCGCGATGAGCAGCAGCCCGCTTGTCTGGAGTGGCGAAGCTTTCTGGATCGGGGACGTTGCCGGTGACGGGGATCACGTCCTCGGGGCTGGTGCCCCAGGTGACCATCGGGACCAACTTGGAGCCGTCGATGACGACCGTGCGGTCGAAGACCGCGTCCTCGTCGCTGACGAAGCCCTTCCAATACGACAGGGCCATGTCCCAGGCCGCGCCCTTCGGCGCCGACGGCTTGCCCTGGATGTAGGCGAACGTCTTGTCGTCCGGCGCCACCAGGCCAGCCTTGGCGCCGCCCTCGATGGTGAGGTTGCACAGGGTCATGCGGCCTTCCATCGACAGGTCGCGGACCACCTGGCCGGCGAACTCGATGACATAGCCGGTGCCGCCGGCGGTCCCGATCTCGCCGATCACGGCCAGGGCCACGTCCTTGGCGGTGACGCCGGGACCCAGCTGGCCGTCGACGCGGACCAGCATGTTCTTGGCCTTCTCCTGACGCAGGGTCTGGGTGGCCAGGACGTGCTCGACCTCGGACGTGCCGATGCCGTGGGCCAGGGCCCCGAAGGCGCCGTGGGTGGAGGTGTGGCTGTCGCCGCAGACGATGGTCATGCCCGGCTGGGTGCGGCCCTGCTCGGGCCCCACCACGTGGACGATCCCGTTGCGGATGTCGCCCATCGGGAAGAACTCGATGCCGTTGTCCTCGACGTTGCGGGCCAGGGTCTTGAGCTGCAGGCGCGCCTCGTCGTCGGCCACGGCGTCGACGCCCTTGGCCTGGCCTTCGGTCGGGATGTTGTGGTCGGCCACGGCGAGCGTGCGGTCGGGCCGGCGCACCTTGCGGCCGGCCGCGCGAAGCCCGGCGAAGGCCTGCGGGGTGGTGACCTCGTGGATGAGGTGCAGGTCGATATAGAGGATGGCCTCGCCGTCGGTTTCGCTGACGACGTGGGCGTCCCAGATCTTGTCGTAGAGGGTCTTCGGTGCGCGGGTCATGATACCCGGGCATCTAGGCCTTGCGGGCGGGCGCGTAAAGCGAGGAACGCCGAAAATTCGCGTTCGTTGGCGGGTGTCGGGATCAATCCTGCCCTATACGGGCAGGGTGTGGGCCTTTTGACGCAGTTTCTTGCCTCCGGTGCCGGGCCCCGAAGTGCGCGCGAAGGTCCGGCCAAAATAGAAAGAGGGCGCGCCAGTCTGTTTTCGGCGCGCCCTCATATCTTATTCCCTTCAGTGGCCATGACGCCGTTTCTGAAGAGGGCCACTCCCTAGCAAGGGGGCGGTCTATAAGCCCGTCGCAAAGCGGTGGGGGTGCATTTACCAAACACCGTAGAACGTCGTTTTGTCAACATATTCTTGTGGTTGCACAAGAGCTTAGCTATGCGCATCCCTTATTTTGCTTGGAGAACGGGCGCGGAAAATCCTCGTCGCGCCGCACGGACGGGGCAAAGAAAAAGGCCCCGGCGTTTCCACCGGGGCCCTGATCTTCGCGAAGTCGCGCGCCTTATTCGGCGTCGGCGGCTTCGGTCTTGCGAACGTTCGAACGCTCGGCGATGCGGGCCGACTTACCGCGACGGTCGCGCAGGTAGTACAGCTTGGCGCGACGGACGACGCCGCGGCGCTTGACTTCGATGCTTTCGATGCTCGGCGAGAGCAGCGGGAACAGACGCTCCACGCCTTCGCCGAACGAGATCTTGCGGACAGTGAAGCTCTCGTGCACGCCGCCGCCGGCGCGGGCGATGCAGACGCCCTCGTAGGCCTGGACGCGCTCGCGCTCGCCTTCCTTGATGCGCACGTTGACGCGCAGGGTGTCGCCGGGCTCGAAGTCCGGGATCGCGCGGGCCGCCAGCAGACGGGCGGCTTCTTCCTGCTCGAGTTCGGCGATGATGTTCTTAGCCATGGTCTAGTCTCCTTTGGGCTTACCCGTTTTCGGGTCGCCTTTTGCCTGTTGATTGGCGAGATGCGCTTCCCAGAGGTCTGGACGCCGCTCGCGGGTGGTCTCTTCACGCATATTGCGCCGCCACTGGGCCACCTTCTTGTGGTCGCCCGACAGCAGCACCTCGGGGATGTCCAAGCCTTCGAACGTCCGCGGTCGCGTGTACTGCGGATGCTCGAGGAGGCCGTCCTCGAAGCTCTCTTCCTGCGTGCTCTCGAAATTGCCCAGAACCCCTGGAGCCAATCGAACGCACGCCTCGATCACGACCATCGCCGCTGCCTCGCCACCGGCAAGAACAGCGTCTCCGACCGAGACCTCCTCGAACCCCCGGGCGTCGAGCACCCGCTGGTCCACCCCCTCGAAACGGCCGCACAGGACGATGACGCCCGGCGCCTTGGCCCATTCCTTGACGCGCGCCTGGGTCAGGGGCCGACCCCGGGCGCTCATGTACAAAAGCGGCCGCCCGCCGAGGTCCACGCTGTCCAGCGCGGCGGCGATGACGTCCGCTTTGAGTACGGCTCCCACGCCTCCACCCGCGGGGGTGTCGTCGAGGAAGCCGCGCTTATCCTTGGAAAACCCCCGAATGTCCAGTGTTTCCAATCGCCACAGGTCCTGCTCCTTCCACGCCGTACCGATCAGCGAGACGCCGAGCGGGCCGGGAAAGGCCTCGGGGAACATGGTCAGGACGGTGGCGGTGAACGGCATGGGCGCTCCATAGCGCCCAAATGCTCCGAAAACGAGAGGGCCCGGAGAACGGGCCTCGCCCTCTCCTTAGGTCAGGATGGTTTTCGGCAGGGGTTTGCCGGCCTCGGCGGGCATCAGGGGAGGAGTCAGCTTCACCGGCTCGCTGGTCGGGCCGGCGGTCGGCGCGACGTGGTGCACGGGAGCCACGGCCAGCACGCCGGCGGTGGTCAGGGTGGCGGCGAAAAGCGCCGTACCGACGCGGATCTTCTTCCATGAAACCATGGGCCAGGGTCTTCCTGTGTTTCGGGTCGTCCAAACCAAAGCCCGGGAGAGGGGGAGGTTCCCGTTTTTTGCGGCCCTGGCGAACCTCTTGCCTCTAGGCCAGCCAATGGGACTTCGCCAAGGCGGCATTACGACGCGTCGGCCATATTTCGGCGTCCGCCCCGCCAGCGGGCGCCTGTCGCCACGGGCTGTCAGCAGCGGGTCATCAAGGTCCGATTTCCGCGAGACGACTAGGGCTGGATTGCTCGATACTCCGCCCGCCAGAGCCATCGGAGCCGCCGCCATGACCACGACCGCCGACCAGTTCCACGCCCTGCACGCCGGACCGGACGTGCTGGTCCTGCCCAACGCCTGGGACGCGGCCAGCGCCGCCCTGATGGAGGACGCCGGGGCCAAGGCCGTGGCCACCTCCAGCGCCGCCGTGGCCTGGGGGCGGGGCTACGCCGACGGCGACGCCCTGCCGGTCGCGACCCTGATCGACGTGATCGCCGGCGCCGCCCGGGTCATCAAGGTCCCGCTGACCGCCGACATCGAGGGCGGCTACACCGACGACCTCGCCGAGCTGTCCGAGACCGTCAAGGCGGTGGTCGGGGCCGGGGCGGTGGGGATCAACCTGGAGGACGGCCGCCGCGATCCGGACCTGCACGCCCGCAAGATCGCCGCCGCCCGCGCTGCCGCCCAGGGCGCGGGGGTGGACCTGTTCATCAACGCCCGCACCGACGTCTATCTGGCCAACCTCGCGGAGGGCGAGGCGGCCCTGGCCGAGACCCTGCGCCGCGCGGCGCTCTACAAGAACGCCGGGGCCAGCGGCATCTTCGTGCCGATGCCGGTCGAGGAGGACCTGCTGGCCCAGCTGGCCGCCGGGATCGCCCTGCCGGTCAACGCCATGGGCCGCCCGGGCATGCCGTCGGCCGAGCGCCTGGCGGAGCTGGGCGTGCGCCGCCTCAGCTCGGCCACCGGCCCGTTCCGCGCGGCCTACGGCGCGATGCTGGCCGCGACCCGGACCTATCTGGCCGACGGCGACACCACCGGCTACGCGGCGTCGAGCCAGGGGCTGCCCGACCTCAACGCCCGCTTCGGCTAGGGCTTGGCGGCCACAGGCGGCGGCGCGGGGTCGGGCTGCCAGTTGAAGCGGATCGGCAGGACGATGGGCAGGCCGTCCAGCGGCTCGCCTTCCTTGCTCCACGGATTCATGGTCATCAGCTTGACCGCCTCCATGGCCGCCGCGCCGAAGTCCAGGCCGGCGGGGTCCTCGCGCCGGACCTGGCAATCGGTCAGCGCGCCCTGGGTGTCGACGACGCAGGCGACCACGCCCAGTCCGGTGTTGACCCCGGCCTTCATCGCGGCCTGGGGATAGACCAGGGCCATGCCCTCGGGCGTCAGGGTGCGAATCCATTTGGGCGCGGTGATCTTGCGGTTGTCGGGGCCCGTCGGATCGCGGAAGTGGAACGGCACGTCGACGGTGTAGTCGCCCAGGGTCTTCACTTGGTCCGGCTGGAAGGAGACCTTGAAGGCGGGGGCCAGCGAGCGGGCCGCCTTGCCGAAGCCCTTGCCGGCCGGGAGCTCCGAATGCACCTCGCAGGAGGTGAGGCCGCCGGTCTTGTTCAGGTCGCAGCGCAGGACCACCTGACCGGTCGTGGCGCCCTTGGCGTCGGCCGGCCAGGCTGCGCGCACCTGGGCGCTGGAAGGCGTGCTCGCCCACGGCGGGTCCAGCACCAGGGTGTTGGCCGGCCCCGCGGGCTGGGGCATGTTCTCGAACCCCGACCAGACGACCGGGATGGTGACCTCGGTTTCCTTGGGCTTGCCGTTGCGGATCTTGGGCTTCATGCGGAACAGCGAGGACAGCTGGAGGGCGGCCGCGCCGAAGCCCATGTTCTCCGGTACCTGCTGCACGACTTTGCAGTCGCGGAGGAAGCCCTCCACATTGACCTTGCACGCGATCGTCGCCCGGGCGTTGGCGGGCGGCTTGCGGCGCGCCGCGACGGGATAGACCCCCAGCAGCTGGGCGGCGGTGGGCTTGGCCATCCAGTCGGCGTTGGAGTCGCCGGGGGCCAGGAAGCTGTAGGTCCGCTCGAACCGCCGCCCGGCGATGGGAACGCCGGCGGCGTCCTTGGCCTTGACCCGCTCCTTGGCCGACAGGGCGAGGGCCGCCGCGCCGAAGCCTCTGCCGGCGGGCTCCTCGCTGGTCACCTTGCAGTCGGACAGCCGACCGCTCGCATCGGCGGTGCAATCCAGATCGACGTCGCCGGAAACCTTTTCGGCGAAGGCGGTCTTGGGATAGGCCTCGGCGACGTCCTGGGGCTTGGCGCGCTGGTCGAAGATCGGCTGGGCCAGGGTCTCGCCCGCCGTCAACCCGACCGAAGGCGTCGCGACCGCCAAGGCCGTCGCGGCCAGGGCCGCCAGAAGTCTCACGCTCATAATCCCCCCGATACGCGTACGGGCCGCAACGCATGCAGCCTAGGGGCGAGCATAGGCGCCGTTGATGACAAGCGCCAGCATGGCGCGACCGCCTGAGGTGTTTCCGCTTCGCCCCTGACCGCCTATCTTCCCGGCCATGACCGACACCCTCGCGCCCGATTCCGCCGCTGCTCCGGAAGCAGACCGTCCCATGACCCAGGACGGCCCCGCCGTGCGGCTGTTCCTGGTCGACGGCTCGGCCTATCTGTTCCGCGCCTACCACGCCCTGCCGCCGCTGACGCGCAAGAGCGACGGCCTGCCGGTGGGCGCCGTCCAGGGCTTCTGCAACATGCTGTGGAAGCTGATGCGCGACATGCAGGGCGATGCGCCCACCCACCTGGCGGTGATCTGGGACCACTCCGAGAAGACGTTCCGCAACCAGCTCTACGACAAGTACAAGGCCCACCGCCCGCCGCCGCCCGAGGACCTGATCCCGCAGTTCCCGCTGGTGCGCGAGGCCACCCGCGCGTTCGGCGTGCCGGCCATCGAGCTGCCCGGCTACGAGGCCGACGACCTGATCGCCGCCTATGCCTGCAAGACCCGCGACCTGGGCGGCGAGGCGGTGATCGTCTCGTCCGACAAGGACCTGATGCAGCTGGTCGGCGAGGGCGTCTCGATGTTCGACCCGATGAAGGGCGTGCGCATCGACCGCGAGCAGGTGTTCGAGAAGTTCGGCGTCTATCCCGAGCGGGTGGTCGACGTGCAGTCGCTGTGCGGCGACAGCGTCGACAACGTGCCGGGCGCGCCGGGCATCGGCATCAAGACCGCCGCCCAGCTGATCAACGAATACGGCGACCTCGACACGCTGCTGGCCCGGGCCGGCGAGATCAAGCAGCCCAAGCGCCGCGAGACCCTGATCGAGTTCGCCGACCAGATCCGGCTGTCGCGCCAGCTGGTCAAGCTGGACTGCGACACCCCGCTGCCCGAGCCGATCGACGACCTGGTGGTGCGCGAGCCCGACAAGGCCGTGCTGGCCGACTTCCTGGAGCTGATGGAGTTCCGCTCCCTGGCCCGCCGGGTCGGCGACGGCAACGCCGCGGCCGCGCCGCGCACCTTGGACCGTCCGGTCAGCACCCCGACCGCGCCGGTGCTGGGCGTGTCCTACATGGGCGCCGCCGCCCGGGCGGCGGCCAATCCGGTGGCCGACCCGGCCATGATCGACACCACGGCCTATGTCCGCATCCAGGACATCGAGACGCTGAACGCCTGGGTCGCCAAGGCCGCGGCCAAGGGGATCGTGGCGTTCGACACCGAGACCGACGCCCTGTCCTCGGCCACTGCCGGCCTGTGCGGCGTGTCGCTGGCGATCGCGCCCGGCGAGGCCTGCTACATCCCGGTCGGCCACTGCGAGAAGGACGGCCTGGCCCTGGAGGCCGCGGCGGATCTCGTACAGATCCCGCTCGAGGAAGCGATCGCCGCGCTGAAGCCGCTGCTGGAAGACCCGGCGGTGCTGAAGGTGGCCCAGAACGCCAAGTACGACATCGCCGTCCTGGCCCGCCACGGGATCGAGGTGGGTCCGATCGAGGACACCATGCTGATCAGTTACGTGCTGGAAGCGGGCCTGCACGGCCACGGCATGGACGAGCTGTCGGAGCTGTGGCTGGGCCACAAGCCGATCCCGTTCAAGCAGGTGGCCGGCACGGGCAAGGCGCAGATCAGCTTCAAGCACGTGGGTCTGAACGAGGCGACGGCCTACGCCGCCGAGGACGCCGACGTCACCCTGCGGCTCTACAATGTGCTCAAGCCCCGCCTGGCCGCCGAGGGCCTGCTGACGGTCTACGAGACCCTGGAGCGTCCGCTGCCGGCGGTGCTGGCGGCCATGGAGAACGAGGGCGTCCGCGTCGATCCCGACACCCTGCGCCGGCTCTCGAACGAGTTCTCGATGCGCATGGCCGAGTTCGAGGCCAAGGCCCAGGAGTTGGTCGGCCGGCCGTTCAACCTGGGCAGCCCCAAGCAGATCGGCGACGTGCTGTTCGGCGAGATGCAGCTGAAGGGTGGCAAGAAGACCGCCACCGGCCAGTGGTCCACCGACAGCGACGTGCTGGAAGCCCTGGCCAACGAGCACGAGTTGCCGCGCGTGCTGCTGGACTGGCGCCAGCTGTCCAAGCTGAAGGGCACCTACACCGAGAACCTGATCGCCGCGATCGCGCCGGGCGGGGCCAACCGCATCCACACCTCCTACGCCCTGGCGGCGACCACGACGGGCCGCCTGTCGTCGTCCGACCCCAACCTGCAGAACATCCCGATCCGCACCGAGGAGGGCCGCAAGATCCGCAAGGCCTTCGTGGCCGCGCCGGGCAAGGTGCTGATCAGCGCCGACTACAGCCAGATCGAGCTGCGCCTGCTGGCCCACATCGGCGACATCCCGCAGCTGAAGACGGCCTTCCAGGAGGGACTGGACATCCACGCCATGACCGCGTCGGAGATGTTCAACGTGCCGATCGAGGGCATGCCCTCGGAGGTGCGCCGCCGGGCCAAGGCCATCAACTTCGGCATCGTCTACGGCATCAGCGCGTTCGGCCTGGCCAACCAGCTGTCGATCCCGCAGGGCGAGGCCGGGGCCTATATCAAGACCTATTTCGAGCGCTTTCCGGGCATCCAGGCCTATATGGAGGCGACCAAGGCCTTCGTGCGCGAGCACGGCTACGTCACCACCATCTTCGGCCGCAAGATCAACATCCCCGACATCGGCGGCAAGTCGGTGGCCCACCGGCAGTTCGCCGAGCGGGCGGCGATCAACGCCCCGATCCAGGGCGCGGCCGCCGACGTCATGCGCCGGGCCATGGTGCGCATGCCGGGCGCGCTGAAGGCGGCGGGGCTGTCCAGCAAGATGCTGCTGCAGGTTCACGACGAACTGGTCTTCGAGGCCCCGGAAGCCGAAGCCGAGGCCACCATCGCGGTGGCGCGCGAGATCATGCAGGGCGCGGCCGAACCGGCGGTGGCCATCTCGGTGCCGTTGACGGTCGAGGCCCGGGCCGCGGCCAACTGGGACGAGGCCCACTAGGAAAAGTCGCGCGTCCGGCGAGATTTTTCGTCGGACGCCCGCGCGCCACTTGAGGTGGTTTTCCGCCAAGAGCGGCTCCGCGTCCTTTGGCGGATACAATCTTGGATAAGAGTTATTTCGGTGAACGCAGTTATTATCGAGGAATAGAATATGTAGCTGCGACGTTGCGCCACAGTACAGTTAATGTCGTGGAAACCTTGGCGCTCCAGTGATGGGTCGAGTGACGCGTGCTTCAAGGCTGCTGCTAAATACCCGTGGTCCATGAAGTTTTGCGTCGCGACCTCAATGGAGCGTGGCTATGAACTTCGGCGACCTGAAAATTCCGCACAAGCTGCTGGCTGTGTTCGCCGTAATGCTCACCACGATCGTGGCGATGGGCGTCACGCTCTTCATCAACCAGATGGAATACGAGGGCTCGGTCGCGCGCACCGAACGGGCCTACGAGTCCCTGCGGGCCGCCGACACCGCCGCCTTCCGCCTGACCCGCCAGGAGAACTCGCTGCGCGGCTTCCTGCTGTCGGGCGACGAATACTACGTCAAGCGCCTGGAGGAGGCCCACAAGCCGAAGTTCCTGGCCGCCCTGGGCGACCTGCGCAAGCTGGCCGACGGCGACCAGGCCGACCTGACCCGCGTGGCCGCCGTCGAGGCCGCCTACGCCAACTACCGCACCCAGGCCATCGAGCCGGGCGAGAGCCTGGGCCGCGACCCGCTGACCCGTCCGCAGGCGGTCGAGCTGGTCAAGCACGACGGCGTCGCCGACAAGGCCGTCGAGCCGGTCGAGAACGCCATCGAGGACATCACCAAGGACGCCGAGGCCGTGCTGGCCACCGAGGCCGCCGCCCAGAAGAAGGCCTCGCTGGAGACCACCCTGGCCCTGGTCATCGGCATCGGCGTCACCATCGCCATGGCCGTGGCGGGCGGCCTGCTGCTGACCGGCGGCATCGCCGGTCCGGTGGCGGCCATGACCGCCGCCATGCGCCGCCTGGCCTCGGGCGACAACGGCGTGGTCATCCCCGCCGCCGGCCGCAAGGACGAGATCGGCCAGATGGCCGCCGCCGTCGAGACCTTCAAGCAGGCCGCGCTGGAGAAGATCCGCCTGGAGGGCGCCGCCGCCGATCAGCGCGCCGCCACCGAGGCCGAGCGCGCCGCCGTGGCCGACGAGAAGGCCGAGGTCGAGCGCAGCGACGCGGTCAATATCGGCGCCCTGAACGAAGCCCTGGACCGCCTGGCCGGCGGCGACCTGACCCACCGGATCACCATTCCGTTCTCGCCCAAGGCCGAGAGCCTGAAGTCCAACTTCAACGCCGCCGCCCAGCGCATGCAGGAGGCGATGCAGGCCATCTCGGTCGCCACCGGCGGCGTCAACAGCGGCTCGGACGAGATCGCCTCGGCCTCGGACGACCTGTCGCGCCGCACCGAGCAGCAGGCCGCCTCGCTGGAAGAGACCGCCGCCGCCCTGGACGAGATCACCGCCACGGTCCGCAAGACCGCCGCCGGCGCCAAGGAGGCCTCGTCGGTGGTCGCCGCCGCCCGCGGCGACGCCGAGAAGTCCGGCCAGATCGTCAGCCAGGCGGTCAGCGCCATGACCGAGATCGAGGCCTCGTCCAACCAGGTCAGCCAGATCATCGGCGTGATCGACGAGATCGCCTTCCAGACCAACCTGCTGGCCCTGAACGCCGGCGTCGAGGCGGCCCGGGCCGGCGACGCGGGCAAGGGCTTCGCGGTGGTCGCCCAGGAAGTCCGGGCCCTGGCCCAGCGCTCGGCCGAGGCCGCCAAGGAGATCAAGACCCTGATCTCCACCTCGACCCAGCAGGTCGAGGCCGGCGTCAGCCTGGTCGGCCAGACCGGCGAGGCCCTGCAGCGCATCGTCGACCAGGTGGCCGCCATCGACACCCTGGTCACCGAGATCTCGGCCTCGGCCACCGAACAGGCCACGGGCCTGAACCAGGTCAACAGCGCCGTGAACCAGATGGACCAGGTCGTCCAGCAGAACGCCGCCATGGTCGAGGAAGCCACCGCCGCCACCCACTCGCTGAAGGGCGAGGCGGGCGAGCTCTCGGCCCTGGTCGGCCGCTTCAAGCTGGGCGCCGAGGCCGTGGCCGCCGCGCCCGCCCGCCGCAATGCTCCGGCCCGCCCCGCCACCGCCGTCCGCCCGGGCCGCGCTTCGGCGCCGGTCTCGCGCGGGAACACCGCCCTCGCCACCAAGGTCGAGGACTGGGAAGAGTTCTGATCGGGGTCCCCTCGTCGATCGGATAGGAGAGGCTCCCTGGATTTGTCCCCCGGGGAGCCTTTTTCTTTTGGCCTAGTACCAGCCCGCCTCGCGCAGCATCCGCGCATACGCCCGGCTGACCGGGGCCTCGACGCCGTTGGCCAGGGTCAGGGTGGCGCGGCCGTCGCCGCGCCTGGCGTCGCGCACCGCCGCCTTGGCCACCCACCACGAGCGGTGGGTCTGGGCGCCCTCGATGCCCTCCAGCTCGGCCACGGCGTCGGACAGCCGCAGCAGGATCAGGTCCTGGCCCTTGGAGGTGTGCAGGCGCAGATAGTGGTCCTCGGCCTCGACGGCGTAGATCTCGCTTCCGCGCAGGCGCGGCGGCAGGCGCTCGAGGAAGCGCGGCGGCGGGGCCTCGGGCGGGGCGGCGTGGGTCTGGATCGTCGGACGCGTGGCCAGGGTCATCAGGGCGGTCATGCCGGCGGTCATCACCAGGGTGATCCCGAAATAGGTCGCCGCGACCTGGAGCGTCAGCGGCGTCCGGCCGCCGGCCACCCAGACCAGGACCGTGAACAGCGGCGTCAGCACCGTCACGATCGCCAGGGCCCGCCACCAGGTGGAGTCCAGCCCCGGCCACAGCCGGTCGACCGTCAGGGCCACGGTGGTGCCCAGCACCGCGCCCAGGCTCGACAGGCCGATCCAGTAGACCAGGCGCGAGACCAGCGGGGAGTCGCCCGTGCCCAGGGCGCCGATCAGGGCCAGGAAGGCGCCGGCGATCACCGCCACCACCAGCGGCCGCAGATAGCTCTTCAGGACGGTGGTCGTTGGCGCTTCGCCAATGGCGGGCGCCCGCCGTTCACGAACTGCCGACGCTTTCTCACGCACCTTCGGATGACCCCTGCCGCCGTCGATCCTAAGCCGGACCCGACCCGATCGCCCCAGCTCCGGCGCGATCGCTTCGGGGAGAAACAAGATGTCCGACGCCAGCCTGTCAATCGGTCCACGCCGCTTTCTGCGCACCCTGCTCATCGGGGTGGCGGTCACCGTGGCCCTGATCCTGGCCGTGGGCGCCGCCCAGGGCCGCGGACCCGCCCCCGTGCTGGCGGGCTTCCTGCACCTGAAGGGCCACCTGCACGCGCCGGACCTGGGGCCGCTGGCGGCGGCGTCGGTCCAGATCAAGGTCCACGTGGCGGCGGTCTCCACCGCCCTGGCGATCGGGATCGTCCTGATGCTGGGCCTGAAGGGGACGACCGTCCACCGCACCCTGGGCTGGATCTGGGTGGTCGCCATGGCGACGGCGGCGATCTCGTCGCTGTTCATCCACCGCGCCAACGCCGGGAGCTTCAGCTTCCTGCACCTGTTCGCCGGCTGGACCCTGATCGCGCTGCCGATGGGCGTGTTCGCCGCCCGCAAGCACAATGTCCGCCTGCACGGCCGGACGATGACGGGCCTGTTCGTCGGCGGCCTGCTGATCGCCGGGGCCTTCGCCTTCATGCCCGGCCGGTTGATGTGGCAGGTGGTGTTCGGCTGACCCCGGGAACGCGTCGCGCTTGCCAGGGCCGCGCCGGGAGGCCTACGAACGGTCAAGCAACGCGCGGACCACGGAAGATGACGTCGCAAGTTCGAGCCCCTCGCGTCCAGCCGGCCGCCCCGAAGTCAGCGACGGGGGCCAAGCCGGCGGGGCGGGGACGTCCGTCCAAGGCCACGGGGCGGGACCTGAAGGAGACCATCCTCGACGCCGCCGAGGGCCTGTTCGCGCGCCACGGCTTCCACGGCGTGACCATCCGCCAGGTCGCCGCCGAGGCCGGCGTCGACACCGCCCTGATCCACTACTACTTCGGCGCCAAGCGCGAGCTGTTCGACTCGGTGTTCCTGCGCCGGGCCGAGATCCTCAACAGCGCCCGCGTCCTGTCGATGGACGCCTACGAGAAGGCCCATCCCGGGACCATGACGGTGGAGGGCGTGATCGAGGCCTTCATCGAGCCGCTGCTGCGCATCTCCCAGGACGGCGGCCAGGGCTGGAAGAGCTACTTCGCCCTGGTGGCCCAGGTGAACAACACGCCCGCCTGGGGCGGCGAGACCATGGCGCGGTTCTTCGACCCCGTCGTCCATCGCCTGGTCGACACCCTGAAGGTGGTCCGCCCGGACGCCCAGGACCGCGACCTCTACTGGAGCTATCAGTTCCTGACCGGCTCGATGATGCTGGCCCTGTCGGAGACCGGACGGATCGATTCCCTCTCCGACGGGGAATGTCATTCCAGCGATCTGGGCGCGGTGCGGGCCCGGCTGTTCGCCTATTGCGCGGCCGGCTTCGAGGCGGTGATCGCCCGGGCCTCGAAGGCCTGATTTCCCAATTCAATCAGTAGGCTGACCGGTTTTCTGGCCCTCATTTCATCATCTGGTGAAAAAGGGCTGGCGCAAAGCCTCCGTCTGGGTGACAGTGTTCTCCAATTCGCGAGCCGATGAATTCGCGAAAGCCGGGAAATGCGTCCGTTCGACGGGCCGGTCCGGCACGGGACGGAACGCATAGGGGAGGGGAAATCCCATGAAGACGATGCTCAAGCTCGCGCTGCTGGCCGGCGCGGCCTGGTCCGCCGCCGCCACGACCGCGGTCGCTCAGAACGCCGCGCCCGGTGAAACCGGCAACGGCGTGTCGATCGAGGAACTGGTCGTCACCGCGCGGCGCCGCGAGGAGACCCTCAAGGACGTACCGGTCGCCGTCTCGGCGCTGAGCGCCGCCCGGCTGGAGGCCACGGGCGCCAGCGACATCACCGCCCTGCAGCAGCAGACTCCCAACGCCACGGTGCAGATCGCGCGGGGCTCCAACTCGACCCTGATCTCGTTCATCCGCGGCGTGGGCCAGCAGGATCCGCTGTGGGGCTTCGAACCCGGCGTGGGCCTCTATATCGACGACGTCTACGTCGCCCGGCCCCAGGGCGCGGTGCTCGACATCTTCGACATCGAACGCATCGAGGTGCTGCGCGGGCCTCAGGGCACGCTCTACGGCCGCAACACCATCGGCGGCGCGATCAAGTACGTGACCAAGAAGCTGGACCTCACCAAGCCAGAATTCCTGGCGCGCGGGACCGTCGGTTCGTACGACGAGCGAAACGGCCTGCTCCAGGCCTCGATCCCGTTCACAGACAAGCTCGCCGCGGGCTTCGCCGTCGCCTCGTACCAGCACGACGGTTACGGCGAGAACCTGACCACGGGCCAGGATCACTACGACAAGGACGTCATGGCCTATCGGGCCAGCGCGGAATTCCGGCCGACCGACAGCCTGTTCTTCCGCCTCGCCTACGACCGGGTCAACGACGACTCCAGCCCGCGACACGGCCATCGCGAAACGGCCGGCCTCACGCCCGACAGCGCGGTTCTCTCGGACGTCTACGATACCCGCGCCGGTCTCCAGGGCCCCAACCGTGTCGACACCCGGGGCGTGTCGTTCACGGGCGAGTGGAACGCCAACGAGATCCTGACCTTCAAGTCCATCACCGCCTATCGTGACGGCGAGACCGACACGATCATCGACTTCGACGGGACCGTGGCCCCGACGCTCGACATCCCGGCCTACTACGGCGACGAGCAGTTCAGTCAGGAGTTCCAGGTCCAGTTCAACACCGCCCGTGTCCAGGGCGTGGCCGGCGTCTACTACATGAACGGCTACGCCGAGGGCGCGTTCGACACCATCGCCGGCAATCTGGGCCTGTCGATCTCGTCGGCCGGCAAGGTCTCGACCACCTCGAAAGCCGCCTTCGCCGACGTCAGCTTCGACATCACCGACCGCTTGAAGACCTCGCTCGGCGGCCGCTGGACTCAGGACAAGAAGAACGCCAACGTCTTCCGCGCCTTCTATGCGGGCGCCACGCGCTCGCCGGTGCTGGGCGGGACGCCGCGTCCGATCCTGCAGACCCGCACCAACTATTCCGATCAGGACACCTTCGAGAAGTTCACGCCACGCGCCAGCATCTCGTATGAACTGAGCGACGACCTGACGACCTACGCCTCGTTCAGCCGCGGCTTCAAGTCCGGCGGCTGGGACATGCGCGGCGACGCCTTCCTGGTTCCTCAGACTGTCGATGGCTACAAGCCCGAGACGGTCACCACCTACGAAGCCGGCCTGAAGGGCGCGCTGCTTGACCGTCGCGTCTCGTTCGCCTCCGCGATCTTCTATTCCGACTACAAGGATCAGCAGATCACCACCCAGCAGGTGGCGACCCCGCCCCAGGTCGGCATCGCCAGCGTCGTCGACAACGCCGGCGCCTCGACGATCTACGGCGCGGAGTTCGAGGGCACGGCCTATCTCACGCCCAGCCTGTCGGCGAACTTCGGTGTCGGCTACCTGCACGCCGAGTTCGACAAGTTCATCACTCTCGTCACCGGCACGCCGGTCGACATTTCCGACACTCGCGCGTTCCAGAACGCGCCGCGCTGGAGCTCCTTCCTGAGCGTGACCTGGCGTACGGACGTGGCGGGCGGCACGCTGCGCGTCACTCCTTCGCTGTCGTATCGCGACGACTATCACCTGTTCGACGCGCCCGACCCCATCCTCGACCAGAAGGGCTACACCCTGGTCGACCTGGGGATCGTCTGGGATGCGCCGAACAAGCTGTGGCAGGTCGGCGTCTACGGCAAGAATCTGACCGACGAGGAGTATCGCGTGGGCGGCTACAGCTTCCCGGGCGCGGTCTATAACAACTCGATCATCGGCTTCTACGGGCCGCCGCGCACCTGGGCCGCCAGCGTGCAGTACAAGTTCTAGGTCATCCCCCGACCTCGGCTATCCGGCGGCGGCTTGCATCACGAGCCGCCGCCGTTTCTTTGTCTCCCTCCAGGCCATCGCGACGGAATCAGATGAGCGACACGCAGACCCCCTCCGCCGCGACCGGCTCGCGCTATCGCTACGTCGTGCTGGCCATGCTGATCCTGGTCTACACGCTCAACTTCCTGGACCGGCAGATCCTCGGGATTCTGGCCAAGCCCATCAAGGAAGAGTTCAACCTGACCGACGGCCAGTTCGGCCTGATGAGCGGCCTGGCCTTCGCCCTGCTCTACACGACCCTGGCCATCCCGATCGCCTGGCTGGCCGACCGCTTCAGCCGGGTGTGGATCATGACCGCCGCCCTGACCCTTTGGAGCGGCTTCACCGCCCTGTGCGGTTTCGCCGGCGGGTTCTCGCAGTTGTTTCTCGCCAGGATGGGCGTGGGCATTGGCGAGGCGGGCGGGGTGGCGCCGGCCTATTCGATGATCGCTGACTACTTCCCCAAGTCGCAGCGGGCCCGCGCCCTGGCGGCCTACGCCTTCGGCATCCCGCTGGGCACGGCGGCCGGGACCCTGGTCGGCGGCCTGCTGGCGGTGCATTTCGGCTGGCGTACGGCCTTCATCGTGGTCGGCCTGATCGGCGTGGCCCTGGCGCCGATCTTCCGCTTCGTCGTCCGCGATCCGCGGCGCGGCGGGGCCGACATGGCGGCCGGCGACACCACCACCGTCCAAGCGCCCGCCGCGCCGCTGGGCGAGGTGGTGCGGGTGCTGGCGGCCAAGCCCAGCTTCTGGCTGCTGTCGTTCGGCGCGGCCTCGTCGTCGGTCTGCGGGTACGGCGTGGCCCTGTGGCTGCCGTCGTTCTTCATGCGCAGCCTGGGCCTGACCCTGAGCCAGACCGCCTGGTACTATTCCGGCATCGCCTTTTTCGGCGGCCTGCTGGGCATCTGGCTGGGCGGGGCGGTGGCCGACCGGCTGGGAGCCAGGTCGAAGGCCGGCTATCCCCTGACCCCGGCGGTGGCCTTCCTGATTTCGGTGCCGTGCTTCCTTCTGGCCATGAACAGCGGTTCGCTGGTCGGCGGGATGGGCGGCGGCGCGGCGCTCGCCCTGGCCTTCGCGATCTTCCTGATCCCCACCGGCCTGAACCTGGCGTGGCTCGGCCCCATCACGGCGGCCGTCCAGCACCTGGCTCCCGCACCGATGCGCACGACGGCCTCGGCCCTGTTCCTGCTGATCAACAACCTCTTGGGAATAGCCGTCGGCACATACTATTTCGGCCTGGTCTCGGACCTGCTGAAGCCGGCGTTCGGCGCGGAATCCCTGCGCTGGTCGATCTATACCGGCATGGGCTTCTACCTGGTCGCGGCCCTGCTGTTCTTTCTGGCCTCGCGACGCCTGGCCAAGGACTGGGTGGACTAGGCCGGCTCGACAAAAGCCGCCGCCAACACGCCACGGTTCCGACACCTTCCAGGATCATGAGCCCGCCGACGACAGCGGGGCCATGGCCATGGGCGACGACCGGCACATCTTCCACGACCCCACGGGCAAGCGGGACCGGAGGATGCGGCTGATCCTGGGAATCACCCTGTCGGCCCTGGCGGCTGTCGTCGCGGCCTTCCTCGCCACCCTGGCCTTCGCCCCGCGCCTGCCGACGGTGACCCTCAAGGACCCGCATGTCCTGTCGTCGCTGCACAAGGAGACGGCCCACCGGCTGAAGCCGAACCTGGAGTGGCGCAAGGTCCCTCGTCCGACCGCCGCGACCGGTTCGGTTCAGTCGCGGCCGATCAGCGTCGGCTTCTATGTCAGTTGGGATGAGGACTCCCGCGAGTCCCTGCGCCGAAACATCGACAAGCTGGATGTGGTCTCGCCCCAGTGGGTGGCGCTGAAGGGCTCCGGCGGCGACATCGCGGTCGACGATGACTCCCAGGGCGTGGCCCGGATCGCCGCCGCCAAGAACCATCCGGCCGTGCTGCCCCTGGTCCACAATTCCGCCGACGCCGTCTTCAATGGTCCGCTGGGCGACGCCCTGCTGGCCGATCCCAAGGCGCGGGCGAGGCTGATCGCCAACCTCTCCGACCTGGCCGTGCGACGCGGTTACGGCGGCTATGTCTTCGACCTGGAAAACCTGTCGACCAAGGGGCTGGCGAACTATCCCAAGCTGCTGGACGAGGCCCGCGCTGTGTTGAAGCCGCAGGGGCGGGAGGTGTGGGTCACCGCGCCGTTCGACGGCCAGGCCTGGCCGCTGAAGGCGCTGCAGGCCGCGTCCGACACCCTGGTGCTGATGGCCTATGACCAGCACTACGCCGGCGGCGACCCGGGCCCGAACGCGGGGCAGGACTGGTACGAGCGCGAGCTGGCCAAGGACTTCGCCAACCTGGACCCGGGCCGCACGATTTTGGCGCTGGGCGCCTACGGCTACGACTGGACGCTGAAGAAGAACGGCCAGGCCGCCTCGGGCGCGCCGGTCACCTTCCACGAGGCCATGCGCGACGCCCAGGACGCCGGCGCGACCATCGACATGGACGACGACGCCCTGAACCCGACTTACGGCTACCAGGACGACGACGGCGACGACCATGTGGTCTGGTTCCTGGACGCCGCCACCCTGTTCAACCAGGTCAAGGTGACGGACGCCTGGAAGCCGCGCGGATACGCCTTGTGGCGGATGGGCATGGAGGATCCGGGCGTTTGGAGCGTGCTGGGCCGGCCCTACGGCCAGGTCTCGGCCCAGGCCCTGACCAGCATCCCGGCCGGCCAGAGCGTCGACTTCGACGGCGGCGGCGAGGTGCTGCGGGTGACCAACCTGCCCGCGCCGGGCAAGCGGTCGCTGGAGTTCGACCCCGACACCGGACTGATCTCGGGCCAGACCTACGACGTCCTGCCCAGCTCGTACGTGATCCAGCGCTACGGCCAGAAGCCGGGCCTGGTGGCCCTGACCTTCGACGACGGACCCGATCCGCGCTGGACGCCCAAGATCCTCGACGTGCTCAAGGCCAAAAACGCGCCGGCCACCTTCTTCGTGATCGGCGAGAACATGCAGAATCGCCCCGACCTGGTGAAGCGCGAGGTCGCCGAGGGCCATGACGTGGGCAGCCACACCTGGACCCACCCCAACATCGGAGAGATTCCGGTAGGTCAGACCGTCGTGGAGCTGAACGCCACCCAGCGCCTGTTCGAGGTGATCACCGGCCGCTCGATGCGCCTGTTCCGTCCGCCCTTCTTCGGCGACGCCGAGCCCTCGACCCCGCACGAGGTCACGCCCCTGCTGTCCGCCCAGACCCTGGGTTACCTGTCTGTCGGCCTGCGGATCGACACCGACGACTGGCAGAAGCCCTCGCCCCAGACGATCATCGACCGCACGCTCGAGCGCCTAGACCACCCCGGCGACCGGCCCGGCCAGATTGTGCTGCTGCACGACGCCGGCGGGAACCGCGCCAACACCGTCGCGGCCCTGCCCGGGCTGATCGACCAGATTCGGGCGCGCGGCTACCGGCTGGTGACCGTGGGCGAACTGGCCGGCATGACGCCCGAGCAGGCGATGCCGCCCAGCGACCGCGACCCGCTCGCCCTGGCGCTGGACCGCATGGGTTTTGGCCTGTTCCGCGGCCTGGAGGTGCTGCTCACCACCCTGTTCCTCACCGCCATCGCCTTGGGCTTGGCGCGGCTGGTGTTTCTGGCCGGTCTGGCCCTGGTTCATCGCTGGACCCACGAAAGCCCTGAGAACCTCGATCCCGCGACCGGACCGCTGGTCAGCGTGTTGATCCCCTGCTTCAACGAGGAAAAGGTGATCGCCGCCTCCGTCTCGCGGATCCTGGAGTCGGAGTGGCGCAACATCGAGGTCCTGGTGCTGGACGACGGCTCCAAGGACAGCACGGCCGAAGAGGTGCGCCGCGCCCACGGGAACGACCCGCGGGTGACCCTGCTCAGCTTCGAGAACGGCGGCAAGGCGCGGGCGGTCAATCGCGGCCTGGCCGTGGCCAAGGGCGAATACGTCGTGGCGCTGGACGCCGACACCCTGTTTCCGCCCAAGACCATCGGGCGGCTCGTCCGCTGGTTCGCCGATCCGAAGATCGGGGCGGTGGCCGGCAACGCCATCGTCGGCAACCGCCTGAACATCGTCACGCGCTGGCAGGCGCTGGAATATGTCACCGCCCAGAACCTGGAACGCCGGGCGCTGGCGGCCCTGGGCGCGGTGACCGTGGTGCCCGGCGCCGTCGGGGCCTGGCGCAAGAGCGTGCTGGACGACCTGGGCGGCTATCCGGCCGACACGCTGGCCGAGGACCAGGACCTGACCATCGCCTGCCAGCGCGCCGGCTGGAAGGTGGCCTTCGACCCTTCGGCCCAGGCCTTTACCGAGGCGCCCGATACGGTCGGCGGCCTGCTCAAGCAGCGCTTCCGCTGGTCGTTCGGCACCCTGCAGTGCGTGTGGAAGCACCGCGCTGCGCTGTTCAACCCGAAGACCCCGGCGCTTGGCTTCGTGGCCCTGCCGCAGATCTGGCTCTTCCAGATCCTCCTGGCGGTGGCCGCGCCGCTGGTCGACCTGGCGGTGGTCTGGAGTTTGATCTCAGGCCTCTATGGCGCGCTGGCCCACCCGCTGGAATGGTCGCCGGACGACACGATCCGCGGGCTGCTCTACTGGGCCGTCTTCATCCTGGTCGACCTTTCTGCCGGCGCTTTAGGCATGGCGCTCGAAAAACGGGCGCCGTGGGCGGACCTGCCATACCTGCCGGTGCAGCGTTTCGGCTACCGTCAGCTGATGTACTACGTCGTCGTCAAATCGGTACTTACAGCCGCCAGGGGCGGGCGTGTGGGCTGGGGGAAGCTGGAACGGCGGGCGACAGCGACGGTCAAGTAGCCGGCCAGCAGAGGAACCAGGGTCATGGGGCATGACAAGGCTGTCATTCGCCCGTGCGAATGGTAGCGGTACCTTTCTCGAGCCGATCCTGGGGGCGGCTTGACCCTTGGGAAGCCCGTGTTCGGTGAAAAAGTCCAAGCCGTTCCGGGCTTGGGGAAGTCCAGCCCACTTTTTCGAAAGTGCCGAACAATCGGTCCAAGCGCGGTTGCGCCTGCGAAATCACGCTCCTATAACCCGGCCACAATTTTCAGAAGCCGTCGTCGAGACCGGTCCCTCATGAACATCCACGAACACCAAGCCAAAGCCGTCCTCGCAGAGTTCGGCGCTCCCGTTCCGCGCGGCTATCCCGCCTTCACCGTCGAGGAGGCCGCGGCCGCCGCTGAAAAGCTGGGCGGTCCGGTGTTCGTCGTGAAGTCCCAGATCCACGCCGGTGGCCGTGGCAAGGGCAAGTTCGAGGGCCTGGGCCCCGACGCCAAGGGCGGCGTCCGCGTCGTCAAGTCGGTCGCCGACGTCAAGTCCAACGCCGAGGAAATGCTCGGCCGCGTGCTGGTGACCCACCAGACCGGCCCCAAGGGCAAGCAGGTCAACCGCCTCTACATCGAAGAAGGCGCGGCGATCGCCAAGGAATTCTACCTGTCGCTGCTGGTCGACCGCGAGACCTCGATGGTCTCGGTGGTCGCCTCGACCGAAGGCGGCATGGACATCGAGGACGTGGCCCACGCCACCCCCGAAAAGATCCATAGCTTCTCGATCGACCCGGCGACGGGCGTGTGGCCGACCCACCAGCGCGCCCTGGCCAAGGCCCTGGGCCTGACCGGCGGCCTCGCCAAGGAAGCCGCCACCCTGCTGACCCAGCTCTACACGGCGTTCCTGGCCAAGGACATGGCCATGCTGGAGATCAACCCGCTGATCGTCACCGCCGACGACCACCTGCGGGTCCTGGACGCCAAGCTGTCGTTCGACGGCAACTCGCTGTTCCGCCACCCGGACATCCGCGCCCTGCGCGACGAGAGCGAAGAAGACCCCAAGGAAATCGAAGCCTCGAAGTACGACCTGGCCTACATCGCCCTGGACGGCGAGATCGGCTGCATGGTCAACGGCGCCGGCCTGGCCATGGCCACCATGGACATCATCAAGCTGTACGGCGCCGAGCCGGCCAACTTCCTGGACGTCGGCGGCGGCGCTTCGAAGGAGAAGGTCACCGCGGCCTTCAAGATCATCACCGCCGATCCGGCCGTGAAGGGCATCCTGGTCAACATCTTCGGCGGCATCATGCGCTGCGACATCATCGCGGAAGGCGTCATCGCCGCCGTGA
>Ga0102591_1001276_pt1 | contig 35907 bp, 29 predicted proteins | sample AraplaCol_mCL_r2_2_FD_76860 | JGI IMG/M metagenome (GOLD analysis project Ga0102591, IMG submission 76860) | Arabidopsis root microbial communities from North Carolina, USA - plate scrape MF_Col_mCL_r2 (SPADES assembly) (version 2) | ecosystem: Host-associated > Plants > Roots > Endosphere...
CTCGGGCAACACGGCCAGCCGCAACGGCAGCAACTACCTCGCCAACTGGTGGACCCAGGGCAACGATCCGGCGACCAGCAGCGGCGGCCCCGGTTCCGGCCAGCCCTGGACGTCGCAGGGCGCGTGCAGTGGCGGCGGTACGCCGCCGGACAATCCGCCGGACAACCCACCCGACAATCCGCCCCCGAGCGCCGGCGACCTGTTGTTCAGTCCGTACAAGGACATCACGATCAACCTCGACTGGAACACCAACGTCATGTCGACCATAGTCACCGGCACGCGATTGCCCGTGGTCGGCAGCGGCAGCCTCGTATCCACGCAGGTGCCGAACCTCGGCGCGATCACGCTGGCGTTCGCGTCCGGCGAATGCGGCAGCGAAAACTGGGGCGGCGTTCCGGCAGCGGCATTCGCCAGCGCGAATATCGGCCGGCTGAATAGCGCAGGCATCAACTACGTGGTGTCCACGGGCGGTCAGGCCGGCGTCTTCACCTGTAGCAGCGCGACGGGCATGGCGAGCTTCCTCTCGCGCTACATGACTCCGCACATGGTGGGCGTCGATTTCGACATCGAGTCGGGTCAGACGCCTGCGCAGCTCAACGCGCTGGTGAGCAACGCCGTCTACGCCGAGAGCCTGTACCCCAACCTGCGCTTCTCGTTCACGCTCGCGACGCTGGCCGCGTCGGACGGCAGCTACGGCGGGCTGAACGCCACCGGCGACGCGGTGGTGCGGGCGGTGAAGGCATCGGGACTGAAGAACTACACGATCAACCTCATGACGATGGACTACGGCAGCGCCGGTCCCGGCATCTGCGTGGTGAAGAACGGCAGCTGCGACATGGGCCAGTCGGCCATCCAGGCGGTGCTCAACCTGCAGCACACGTATGGCATCCCGTCGAGCCGGATCGAGATCACGCCCATGATCGGCCTCAACGACGTGGCGAGCGAAACGTTCACCGTCGCGGACATCGACACGGTCACCCAGTACGCGAAAGCCAACAAACTCGCCGGCGTGCACTTCTGGTCGCTGGACCGCGACAACCCCTGCGGCGGCGGCTTCGCCTCACCCACCTGCAATTCGGTTCCCGGCACCACCGTGCTGCAGTACACGAAACGGTTCCTGTCGGATCTGGGACGGTAGAGGAGCGGTAGAAGACAGGTCCGCTCCTGCAACCGCCGACCGTCTCGGCCGATGCGGAGCCGCTGCGGGAGCGGGCCTGGCCGCGAACGCTCTTTCGCGACGTGATTCAGGGCAAGAACACGAAGAAGATGAACGTGGCGAACAGGACCAGGTGCACGGCGCCCTGCAACAGGTGCGTCCGTGGACTGGAAAACGTCACGACCGACATGAACAGGGTGAGCACGAAGAGCACCAGATCGGTGTGCTCCAGCCCCAGCCTGATGGGGTGCCCGGTCACGCGACTGATCAGGAGAATCGCCGGAATCGTCAGGCCGATGGTCGACAGGACGGAACCGAGGAACACGTTCACCGACCGCTGCAGCTCGTTACGGTTCGCGGCCCGCACCGCGCCGATTCCCTCCGGCGTCGCGACGAGGATGGCCATCGCCAGTCCACCCAGCGCGACCGGCGCGTGCAGTGTCTCGAGCACGTAGTCGATCGGCACGGCGAGATGGTCGACCAGGAACACCACCGGAATCAGGTACGCGACGAGGAGGGCCGCGGACGTACCGGGTCCGCGGTCGTTCGCGCGCCCCCGCGTATGCTGCGCGGGCGGCGCATCCTCCACGAAGTACCCGCGCAGGCGGCGATTCTGGAGGAAGAGAAATACGCCATAGAGCAGGAACGCGAAGATCGCCAGGAACATCTGGTGCGACCCGCGCTGCAGGGTACCCACGGTGCCACGGGCGAACTCGGGCATCACCATGGCGAGCACGCCGAGAGGCACGATCAGTCCGAGGTAGGCGTTCGCGCCCTGCAGGTTGTAGGACTGCTCGTTGTGCCTGAAGCCACCAAGCAGGAGCGACATCCCGACCATGCCGTTGAGCACGATCATCGTGACGGAAAACAGCGTGTCGCGCGCCAGCGTGGGATTGTTTTCGCCATGCAGCATCACGGCCGTGACGCTCATCACTTCGATCGAGGTCACCGCGAGCGTGAGGATCAGCGTGCCGCGCGGCTCGCCCAGATGATGCGCGAGGTGTTCCGCGTGCCTGACGACGGCCACCGCGCAACCGAGCACCACCAGGAACAGCCACGCGAAGACGCAGATCAGCCACTGCGTGCGCTCGAGCCCGGACAGCAGCGCCTCCGGCACCACGAGAAACGCGACACAGGTGAGGTACGCCACGGGCAGCAGCTTTTCGCCCCGCACCACGGACGGCCAGCGGATCTTCGGTATCGGCGGCGGCGTGTCGGCGAAGTCCGGCGTGGGGTCCATGTCTGCTTCCGGTGGGACGCTGGGGCGATCCTAGCATTCGCCTGCCCGAGGCCGGATCAGAACGCGAGGTTCACGCCCATGTTGATCCAGCGATCGCTGGCGTCGCCGAGCCCTCTGCCCACGACGAGATCGATGCTGTCGTCGCCGAACGGCAGCCGGACACCGGTCTGCCACGTGCGTCCGGTGCCCGCGGTATCGAGGACTTCCGCCAGCAGCGTCAGGCTCGGCGACACCGTGAACTCGACGCCACCGCCGAGCAGGCGCTGCGCGCCGTCGCCGCGCGGGCGCACCGCGCCGAGATTCACGTTGAATGCCCAGCGACCGTTCGGGTCCGGCAGGAACGTCGAGGCCACGTAAGCCTGCGATGTCTGCGTGCGTCGCCGCTGCCATGTCGTGCCCACCGCCAGCGCGGCGGAAAGACGTGGCCCACTGGCGAACTGCCACTTCACGCCGGGCGATGCGCTGCCGCCGCCGACGTGCGCACCCGTGGCGAGCTGTGCCGAGAACTCGACCGCGCCCCACGAGCATGCCGGCACCGAGGTGACGCTGCGGGCAGACGTGCGGAACTGGAGCCAGCTTTCCAGCTGGCAGTGCGAGGGCGGCGCGATGGCGCCGTCGTCGACGAGATAGCTGCCGCCCGAGGCGAAACACCCGGGACTGGCCAGCAGGCAAAGCCACAGCGGCGGATGGAGTCGACGCCTCTGCGCCATGCCCTTGCGTCCCCTTGGATCGAAGGGCCTAGGATAACGCCGGCCGCGCCGTTACGCGGCGGCCCGAGCCGGTGGACCCGCCATCTGCCGCCGCCACGCGCCCGGCGATATCCGGCGAAACTTCGAGAAGACGTTGGTGAAGTGGCTCTGGTCCGAGAAGCCACAGCGCGCCGCGACTTCGACGAGCGGAATCTCGTGCATCGCCAGCAGTCGCTCGGCTTCGCGGATGCGGTGCTCCATGTGCCAGCGCGACGGTGTCATCCCCGTGCTCGCCTTGAAGGCGCGCGAGAAGTGGCTGCGGGACGTCCGGCAGGCGACGGCCGCTTCGTGGACGGCCACGTGCAGGTCCATTTCCGCCGCGAGATGATCGAAAGCCATCCTCAGCTGCCAGCTGGCCAGTCCGCCGCGCACGCTCGCGGCGGCGGCATCGCCCGGCATGCCCATGGCCTGCCGGGCCGCGGCCAGCGCCTTCGACAGGTGCTCGATGAATTCGTCCGACGGACGGGCGCGATCGACCCGGGCCTGGTGAAGAAGGATCGATAACGCGTCCTCGACGGACGACAAGAGCAAGAACGACGACATGGGAGGCTCCCTTCTGGCTGCATACCGGTCTGCGTGCCCCTCGGCCCGGTATGACCAGACTAGGGAGCCCGCCTTGCCGCCGAAACCTCCGGACGTGGCCGGGAGACACCCCTTCGTGCAGATGGCGGTCACACTTTCGTGTCGAGCGCCGATTCATCCATTTGGGTATTGAACGAGGCGCTGCTTCTCACGACCATTGGACGGGCTACGGCAGTCGTGGACGGGCTGGACGCGCCCTGGCGGCACCGAGAAAGGGAGATACCTGCGTGAGCGACGCGAGCGCCAGCCCGGAGAAGATCCGGATCCTGATCACCGACGACCATCCCGCCATGCGGCAGGGATTGACGTCCGCGATCGCGCGCGAGCCCGACATGGAGCTCGTGGGCGAGGCTGCCGATGGCGGCGAAGCCATCGAGAAGTACCGAGAGCTGCGACCCACTGTCGCGCTGCTCGATCTGCAGATGCCCAACGTCGACGGCCTCGAAGCCATCGAAGCCATCCGCAAGGACTTTCCCGACGCGAACATCATCGTACTTACGAGCTACCCGGGCGACGCACGCGTGATGCGGGCGCTCACCCTGGGCGCCACGTCGTACCTGCTGAAGTCCGCCACGCTCGACGAGATCATTCGTGCGATCCGCGCATCGCTGACGGGGAGACACGTCGTCGCCTCCGAGATCGCCTATCAGATCGCCCTCCACGCCGGTTCGGAAAACCTCACCGCGCGCGAGCTCAGCGTGCTTCGCCTCGCCGCCGCCGGCAAGGGCAACAAGGCCATCGGCGAAACGCTGTTCGTCTCGGAAGACACCGTGAAATCGCGGATGCGCAGCATCATGGCGAAGCTGGGCGCGGCCGACCGCACCCACGCCGTGATGATCGCCGTGCAGCGCGGCTTCCTCGACTAGGCGGCTTCCCTCGGCGGCATCGCGCTGCCCGGCATGTAGGCCCGTCGTGCCGGAATGCGCACGTGAAGTTCCGTGCCCTCGCCCGGGGCCGTGTCGATGTTGAGCACGCCGCCGATGCGCCCAACCCGCTCGCGGAGCCCCACGAGCCCGAAATGGCTGGTCGTCGATGTCGTGCCGGCCACCGGCATGCCCGTGCCGTCGTCGGCGACGCTGAGCCACAGCGCGTCGCTCGCGTAGTTGAGCACCACGGTGACGGTGGTGCCCTTCGAATGCGCGAAGGCGTTGCGCATGCCCTCGAGCGCGATGTGCCGGAGTTCGTGCGTGCAGTCGGGGCGTAGCGGGCGCGCGTCACCGGTCGCGTCCAGCACGAAGGCGAGGCCATGGCGCTGCTGAAGCAGCGATCCTTCCGCGGCGAGGTCGTCGTACAGCGCCAGCCCCGTGTCGCCGCTACGTCGCAACGAGAGGATGCGCTGGCGTCCTTCGATGATGGCGTCCCTCGCCTGCGCGGCCAGTTCGGCGATCTGCGCTCGCCACGATGGAGGAAAGCGTTCGTCGCCCGCCATGCCCTGCAGCGTGAGCGAGAAACCATGGAACCGCTGCAGCAAGGTGTCGTGGATGTCGCGTGCGACGGCGTCGCGTTCGTCCGCCCGGATGCGCATGCGTCGCTTCAGGCTGCGCGTACGCACGCGGTACCAGAGCCAGATCAGGGCCAGCAGCGGCAGGAACGCCAGCGCGCGGAACCACGTCGTCTCATGCATCGCCTGGTCGCGCGAGAAGGCCAGCCGCATCGGCGTCCCGCTCGTCTCGCCATCCTCGCCGACGGCGATCACCTCGAACACCAGCTTGCCCGGTGGCGGATTCGTGAAGATCGCCTCCCGGCGACTCCCCACGTCTTCCCATTCGTCGCTGAGCCCGCGCAGGCGGTAGCGAAAGTGCACACGCGTGCCCAGGGTCAGCGCCGCGGCCGTATACCCGATGCGAATCGCACGGACGTCGCCGCCGAGCACGATGTTCTTTCCGAGAGCGACGTCACCGGCGTTCGTCACCATGTATTCGATCACGGGACGTGGTGGCGGCAACGCGCCAGGCATCGCTTCGGGATCGATCCATGCGAGGCCGGCGGTGGTCTGCGCCCAAAGACGACCATCGGCGCTCGCGCGCAGCGTGGGCAGCGTGCGATCGGGGTCGGGCGCACCGGGCACGCCATCGGCTTCGTCGAACAGGCGATAGGCGAACGCCTTTCCCTGCGGGCCCATGGCCGCCGCCAGCGACGCCGCGTCGATCCGGGCGACGCCGCCGAGCGTGTGCGCCCAGAGATTGCCGTGGCGATCGAGGTAGAGGCCCGTCGTAGGGACGAAGGCGTCGGCGTTGCCGCCCTTGACGTCGACGAACCGCGAGCCGTCGAAATACTGGATCCCTTTTTCGCCGCCCAGCCACGCCCCGCCGGCGACGGGCAGGATCGCGCTGAGCACGCCCGCGCGGAGACCCTCCTTCTCGCCCCACTCGGACGTCTTGCCGTCTGCCAGCCGGACCAATGACGACCGCCCGGCCATCCACACGGCATCGTCGTCGCCCACGGCCATCGATCGCGCCATGTGCGGCACCGGCGTCGCCGGCGCCCATCGGGTGCCGTCCCAGCGCATGACCGTGCCGGCGGACTCGTGCTGGCACGTGTACACGATCCCCTTGCTGTCGCGCACGATGCAGGCCGGCATGCCCACGGCGGCCTTCGCAGGCAGGGACGCCAGCGGCCGGTAGCCCTGCGCATCGGCGGTCCACACACCGTCCGTGTTGGCGATCAGGGCGGTGTCGGTCCGCGCGTCGAGAAAGACCGCGAACACGTATTTGGCGATGTCGGTCGTCTGCCACGGCGCCGGCGGATGAGCATGCAGCACCGGCAGCGTTTCGTTGCCCACCCACACCTCGCCATGGGAGAGCACCGCCGCCGAGACTTCATGGATGCCTTCCGGCAGTCTGATCTGTGTGAACGCGCCCCGGCTGAAGCGGTCGATGCCGCTTTCCGTGCCGATCCATACGTTGCCTTCCCTGTCCTGCAACACCGGCCAGACCACGCCGCCGCTCAGGCCATCGGTCTTCCGCATCGATTCGAAGACCGGCACCGCGTGGTTCGCTTCCGCGGCGGCCATCGCGTCGCGCGAGATGAACACGACGCCGCGCGCCGGCGACGTGATCCATACGTTGCCGTCGCGATCCTCGATCAGGCCGAATGCGCTGAAACCGAGCGGCTTCGCCACCTCCGTCAGGTGCGTGCCGTTCCGCCTGAAAAAGCGAATGGACTCGGCCGATACGGTGTAGACGCGTCCGGATCGCTCGGGCAGCACCTTCCGCGCATCCGCCGGCGCCTCGTCCACCGGCACGGCGACGGTCTGGCCGGCCGGAATGACGAGCGGCCCTGCCGATACGCGCGGGAGCCAGAGGTTACCGTCAGCGTCGAAGCGACCATCGCCGCGTGGCACCTCCGATCCCGCGGGGTAGCGCATCATCCAGGCGCCGCGTTTCTCGTCGAACGAGCGCACGCCTTGCGGCGACCCCATCCATACCGTGCCGTCGGATGCCGTGAAGAAGCGACCGTTACCCGTGGTGAAGCCGTCGGCGGCTCCGAACGTGCGCAGATGACCGTCGCGAATCAGCGTGGGCCCGGTGCGCGCGTTGGTGACCCAGACGCCGCCGTTCTGCGCCGCGACGATCCGGTCGACCTGCGCCTGCTCGAAACGCTCCCCCGCGACGGGCCGGAAGGGCGTGAAGGTGACGCCGTCGAAGCGCGTCACGCCCTTGGTGCCGATCATCCAGAGAAACCCGTCGCTGGCCTGCACCATGCCCGCGACGTCGCCCGGTGCGCCGTCCTTCTTCAGGAACGCCGTGTGCTGGAACGAGCCCAGCGTGTCGCCCGGCTTCGCCGCGACGCACGTGACCACCGCCACGATCGCGAACAACCACACCCTGCCGATCACTCCGAGGCGTTCCCGCATCTAGGCTCTTTCCCTCGCTGACCCACGCGCGTACGCGTTACGGGCCGGAATCTTCACGTGCACCTCGGTGCCCTCGTCGGGCGCGGCGGACGCGCTCCGACAGCCCAGCAGACCGAAACGCGTTCCATCCTGGACACCCGCTTCGGCACCCGGCATGCCGCAGCGTCGTCCATTCACTTGTCCCCTGCCCTGGCGGGTTTCCGGCAAGAGTGCCCCGCCCATGCCTTCGCGACAAGTGCACCTTTGGATAAGGCGATTCCGCCGCGGCGCGAAGGTTTCGTATCCGAATGTATCGGTGCGTCTCAGGATACAAAGCGATGCAAAAACGCCGCCTTCCTGACACCAGAAGGCGCCAACACGCTCGCTAATCTTTCTCCCATGCCGCCGCCGCTGGCCGCGAGCATCCACCTTCACGATGAAGCTCCAGGGAGAATAACGATGTCATTCGCACACGCCTCGCCGCTCCGCTCGTTCGCCTTCGCCCGCCGCGCGCTGACCGTCGGCATCGCCATGGCGGCACCGGCGCTCTATGCCGCCCCCGCCCATGCCTTCGACACGACCACGGCCGCGCCCGCCACGGCGACGAAGAACGACGAGAGCATCCGTCCGTTCAAGGTGCACGTGCCGCAGGCGCAGCTCGACGACCTGCGCCGTCGCATCCAGGAAACGCGCTGGCCGGACAAGGAAGTGGTGACCGATCAGTCGCAGGGCATCCAGCTCGCCCAGGTGCAGGCGCTCGTGAAGTACTGGGGTACCGATTACGACTGGCGCAAGGCCGAGGCCCAGCTCAACGCCCTGCCCGAGTTCATCACGAACATCGACGGTGTCGATATCCAGTTCATCCACGTCAAGTCGAAGAACCCGAACGCCCTGCCCGTGATCCTTACCCACGGCTGGCCGGGCTCGACGTTCGAATTCATCAAGACCATCGGCCCGCTGACCGACCCGGTCGCCTACGGTGGCAAGATCGAAGACTCGTTCGACGTCATCATCCCCTCGATTCCGGGCTACGGCTTTTCCGGCAAGCCCCGCGACCTCGGCTGGGGGCCGGACCGCACCGCCCGCGCCTGGGACACGCTGATGAAGCGCCTCGGCTACACGAAGTACGTCTCACAGGGTGGCGACCACGGCTCCGTCATCTCCGACGCGCTGGCCCGCCAGGCACCCAAGGGCCTGCTCGCCATCCACCTCAACATGCCGGCTACCGTGCCGGGCAATCTGACCAAGCCCATCAACGCCGGCGATCCGGCACCGGCGAACCTCGCACCGGACGAGCGCAAGGCGTATGAATCGCTGAGTAAGTTCTTCGGTCGCGACGCCGCCTACGGCGCCATGATGGTCACGCGCCCGCAGACCATCGGCTACTCGCTGTCCGATTCGCCGTCCGGCCTCGCGTCGTGGATGTACGAGAAGTTCGCGCAGTGGAGCGACAGCAACGGCGTGCCGGAACGCGTGCTCAGCCGCGACGAGATGCTCAACGACATCACGTTGTACTGGCTGACCAACAGCGGTGCCTCGTCGTCGCGCTTCTACTGGGAAAACAACAACAACAACTTCAGCGCCCTGACCCAGCACACGCAGGAGATCAAGGTCCCGGTCGCCATCACCGTGTTCCCGCACGAGATCTATCAGGCGCCGAAGAGCTGGAGCGAACAGGCCTACCCGAGCCTCTACTACTACAACCAGGTGTCCAAGGGCGGCCACTTCGCCGCCTGGGAACAGCCGCAGGAATTCGCGGAAGAACTGCGCAAGGCGTTCCGCTCGGTCCGTCAGTGAGCGTGTGGGAGCGGCCTCGGCCGCGATCGGGGCTCGCCACGAGCACCCGTCGCATCCGGGGCCGCTCCCGTCTGACCGGCCGAAACGACCTGCTCCTACCAAGGTCTAAAAGGGCTGAAACGTCATCGACCCGCCTGGGAACTCGTGATAGCGTTTCTCAATGCGCCGGGCCTGCGTCCGGCGCATGAAGCCAGCCGCCGTCGGTACAAATGACGGTCAGTCCAGCCAAGTTTCCCCAGGGAGCTCCCGCGATGGCAATGACCCGCCGCGAGTTCATCAAGTTCACGGGCCTCGGGCTCACCGCATCGAGCCTCGGTCTGCTCGGTTTCGGTGCCGCCGGCGTCGCCCAGGCCGCCGCCGTGCGGCCCTTCAAGCTCACCCATGCCACCGAGACGCGCAACACCTGCACGTACTGCTCGGTGGCCTGCGGCATCCTCATCTACAGCATGGGCGACCGTGCGAAGAATGCGGTGTCGAACATCATCCACATCGAGGGCGATCCGGATCATCCGGTGAACCGCGGCACGCTCTGTCCGAAGGGTTCGGCGCTGCTCGACATCGTGCACGCGCCCACGCGCCTGAAGGCACCGCGCTACCGCGAACCCGGCTCGGCCGAGTTCAAGGAAGTGTCCTGGGACTTCGCGCTCGACCGTATCGCGCGTCTGATCAAGGACGACCGCGACAAGCATTTCCAGACGACCAACGCCAACGGCACCACGGTGAACCGCTGGACCAGCGTCGGCATGCTGGCCGCCTCGGCGTCGTCCAGCGAAACGGCTTTCCTCACCTGGAAGGTCGCGCGATCGCTCGGCATGGTGGTGTTCGACAACCAGGCGCGCGTCTGACACGGACCGACGGTGGCCAGTCTGGCCCCATCATTCGGTCGCGGTGCGATGACCAACACCTGGCAGGACATCCGCAACGCCAACGTCGTCATCGTCATGGGCGGCAATGCCGCCGAAGCGCATCCGTGCGGTTTCAAGTGGGTGATCGAAGCGAAGATCGAGAACGGTGCGAAGCTGATCGTGGTCGACCCACGGTTCACGCGCACGGCGTCGGTCGCGGATTACTACGCCCCCATCCGGCCGGGTACCGACATCGCGTTCCTCTCGGGCGTGATGCATTACCTGCTGGAAAACGACAAGATCCAGCACGAATACGTGCGTTCGTACACGAACGCCGGCCTGATCGTGCGCGAGGGTTACGAGTTCCAGGACGGCCTCTTCAGCGGCTACGACGAAAAGCGCCACGGCTACGACCGCAGCACCTGGGATTACGAATACGACGAGAAGGGCTTCGCGAAGTCCGACGACACCTGGCAGAACCCGCGCTGCGTCATCAACCTGCTGAAGCAGCACGTCTCGCGCTACACGCCCGAGATGGTGTCCCGCATCTGCGGCACGCCGCAGGACAAGTTCCTGCAGATCTGCGAGCTGTTCGCCGGCACGGCGGCACCCGACAAGGCACTGACCAGCCTGTTCGCGCTCGGGTGGACGCAGCACACGGTAGGCGCGCAGAACATCCGCGCGATGGCGATGGTGCAGCTCCTGCTAGGCAACATCGGCGTGGCGGGCGGCGGCATGAACGCGCTGCGTGGCCATTCCAACATCCAGGGCCTCACCGACGTCGGCCTGCTCTCCAACCAGATGCCGGGCTACATGAACCTGCCGAGGGACGTGGAAACGTCGTTCGACGAGTACATGAAGACGAAGCTGTTCAAGCCGCTGCGCGATGGGCAGACCAGCTACTGGCAGAACTACCGCAAGTTCTTCGTCAGCTTCCAGAAGTCGATCTTCGGCAATGCCGCGACGGCGGAGAACAACTGGGCCTACGACTGGCTGCCCAAGCTCGACATCCCCCTGTACGACATCATCAAGGCGTTCGAGATGATGAACGACGGGCAGATGACGGGTTACATCTGCCAGGGCTTCAACCCCCTGCAGGCGTTCCCGGACCGCGGCAAGATCCGTCGCGGCCTGAGCAAGCTGAAGTTCCTCGTGACCATGGATCCGCTCGACACGGAAACCTCGCGCTTCTGGCAGGACTTCGGTCCGCAGAATCCCGCGAAGCCGTCCGAGATCCAGACCGAGGTGTTCCAGCTGCCGACGACCTGCTTCGCCGAGGAAAACGGCTCGCTGGTGAACTCGGCGCGCTGGCTGCAGTGGCACTGGAAGGCCGCCGAAGCGCCGGGCATCGCGAAGTCCGACATCTGGATCATGACGGGCCTGTTCCAGCGTCTGCGCGAGCTCTACCGCAAGGAAGGCGGCGCGTTCCCGGATCCCATCCTCAACATGGTCTGGAACTACACGGACCCGCGCGAGCCGAACCCCGAGGAGCTCGCGAAGGAAATGAACGGCCGCGCGCTCGTCGACCTCACCGACGCCACGACCGGCGCCGTGACGAAGGCCGGCACGTTGCTGGACAGCTTCGCGCAGCTGCGCGACGACGGCACCACCGCGTCGGGCTGCTGGATCTTCACCGGTTCGTTCACCGAGAAGGGCAACATGATGGCCCGCCGCGACGCGACGGACCCGCGTGAGCAAGGCATCGCGCCGAACTGGGCATGGGCATGGCCGGCAAACCGGCGCATCCTCTACAACCGCGCGAGTGCCGACCTCAACGGCAAGGCGTGGAACCCGAAGAAGCCGGTGATCGAGTGGAACGGCACGCGCTGGGTCGGCCTCGACGTGCCCGACTACGGCCCGACCGTGAAGCCGGAGGACGGCGTCGGTCCCTTCATCATGAATGCCGAGGGCATGGCTCGCCTGTTCGCCCGCGACATGATGGCGGAAGGCCCGTTCCCGGAGCACTACGAGCCGATGGAGTCGCCGGCCGACAACGTGCTGCACCCGACCGTGAGCCACAACCCCGTGGCGCGCGTGTTCGACGGCGACCGCAACAACTTCGGCAAGCGCGAGGACTTCCCGTATGTGGCCACCACGTACCGGTTGACCGAGCACTTCCATTTCTGGACCAAGCACGCGCTCATCAACGCGATCCTGCAGCCGGAGGAATTCGTGGAGATCGGCGAAGTACTCGCGAAGGAGAAAGGCATCGCGCAAGGCGGTTGGGTCAAGGTGTCGTCCAAACGTGGCGAGGTGATCTGCAAGGCCTATGTGACCAAGCGCATCAAGCCGCTCACGGTCGACGGCAAGCCCACCCACGTGATCGGCGTACCCCTGCACTGGGGCTTCACCGGACAGGCGAGAAAGGGTTACGGCGCGAACACGCTGACACCGTCGGTCGGCGACGCCAACACGCAGACGCCGGAGTTCAAGGCGTTCCTCGTCAACGTCGAAAAGACGTCCGCACCGGTTACCGCCTGAGGCCAACGACATGTCAGATCTGCAATCGCAAGACTATGTCCGCCGCTCGGCGACGACCATGACGCCTCCCATGGCGCGCAGCCATGAGGACCAGGTGGCCAAGCTGATCGACGTCAGCCGTTGCATCGGCTGCAAGGCGTGCCAGTCCGCGTGCATGGAGTGGAACGACCTGCGGCCGGAGATAGGCCACTTCGAAGGCTCGTACGAAAACCCGATGGACCTGGGGCCCAGCGTCTGGACCCTGATGAAGTTCAACGAGTACGAGAACGAACAGGGCAATCTCGAGTGGCTGATCCGCAAGGACGGCTGCATGCACTGCGAGGATCCGGGCTGCCTGAAGGCCTGCCCGGCGCCCGGCGCCATCGTGCAATACGCCAACGGCATCGTCGATTTCATCAGCGACAAGTGCATCGGCTGCGGCTATTGCGTCAAAGGCTGCCCGTTCGACATCCCGCGCATCAGCAAGACGGACCACAAGGCGTACAAGTGCACCCTGTGCTCCGACCGCGTGACGGTCGGGCTGGAACCGGCCTGCGTGAAGGCCTGCCCCACCGGCGCGATCATGTTCGGCTCCAAGACCGACATGACGCACTGGGCGGGCGAGCGCATCGAAGACCTCAAGTCGCGCGGCTTCGAGAACGCCGGGCTCTACGATCCGCCGGAAGTCCAGGGCACGCACGTGATGTACGTGCTGCACCATGCCGACAGGCCCTCGCTGTATTCCGGCCTGCCGGACGAGCCGCGCATCAGCCCGGTCGTGCAGGCCTGGAAGGGCATCCTGAAACCGCTCGCGGTCATCGGCATCGCAGCCGCCGCGCTCGCCGGATTCTTCCACTGGGTCACGGTCGGACCGAACGAGGTCCAGGACGAGGACGAAGCGGAAGCCGATCGCGCCATGCGTGAAGTGGAGGAAGAGGAGAAGTCGCCATGACCCGTCCGAAGCGCGCCTTCACGCGCTACACCACGCTCAACCGCGTCAACCACTGGATCAACGCCGGCCTGTTCATCCTGCTGGTGTTGTCCGGCCTGTCGTTCTTCCACCCGATCCTGTTCTTCCTCTCCGGCCTGTTCGGCGGCGGACAGTGGGCCCGGGCGGCGCATCCGTGGTTCGGTGTCGGCCTGGTGATCAGCTGGATCGGCATGTTCATCCAGTTCTGGCGAACCAACCTGTTCAACCGCGACGACATCGCCTGGTCGAAGGCCATCGTGCAGGTCGCCACCAACAACGACGAGCACGTGCCGCCGATCGGCCGCAACAACAGCGGACAGAAGGCCGTGTTCTGGGCGATGACCCTGCTGATCCCGACGTTGTTCGTCACGGGCCTCCTGATCTGGGAGGTCTATTTCGGTCAGGCGACGTCCATACCGGTGCAGCGTGTCGCCGTGCTCATCCACAGCCTCGCGGCACTCGGCGCCATCCTCGTCTGGGTCGCCCACGTCTACGCGGCGATCTGGATCCGCGATTCGGTGCGCAGCATGACGCAGGGCTACGTCACGCCCGGCTGGGCGTGGCACCATCACCGCAAATGGTTCTATCAGCTGGCGTCCGGCCAACGCGCGAAGACCGACCCCAGGAAGAATCCGTGAAGCAAGCCGAAGCACCACCGAACGCCAAATGGAGCGGTCCATCCCATGCGGGCGTGAAAGCGCCCGATCCGATCCTGCTACCCGATCCCGTGCAGCGTTTCGCCGGCACGGCGGATCGCCTGGAGGCGCTCGCCGAAGGCCACCCCCTCGAGCCGTGGCTGCGTTTCCTCGCCAACGTCTCGTCGGCACAGCACGCGGTCGCGAACACGCTGGGCCCGGGCACGACGCTCGACCCCGCGTCGGTCGCCACGGCGGTCGAGGCCCGCCTGCCGCCGCTCGCCGCGGACGGTCACCGTCGTCATCCGTCGTGGCGTGAAGGTCTCACCCGGCTGCTCGATCTCATCGACGCGACCGGGCTGCCCGAGCCGGCCGTCGAAGCCATCGGCGACCTGCGTGCCAGCGACGCGGCCGCCATCGAGCGACTCGCCGACCAGTTCCTGCGCGGCGAACTGGCCGCGGCGAATGCCGCCGCGGCCGTCTATGTCACGGCGGCGCTGCAGGTCTATTTCACGGTATCCGCCGCCCGTCTCGACGCCGCGTCGTTGCGCCTTCTGGAAGAGCGGGCCCTGTGTCCGTGCTGCGGTTCGCCATCGGTGTCCGGCGTGGTCATGGCCGTGGGCAGCAACCCCGGCACGCGATTCCTCCATTGCTCGATGTGCTCCACGGCGTGGAACCACGTGCGCGCCGTGTGCCTCAACTGCAACGGCACGCGCAAGCTCTCGGTGCAGGGCATCGAGGGCGACGCGGAAGTGGTCAAGGCCGAGACGTGCGGCGAATGCGACACCTACAGCAAGCTGCTCTATCAGTTGCGCGACACCCGGCTCGATCCTTTCGCGGACGATCTGGCCTCGCTCGGGCTCGACCTCATGGTCGCCGAAGCGGGATACTCGAGGCACGCGCCGAACCCCCTGCTCCTCCTGGGCGACGGCGACGACGACCTCGAGTAGACAGAGCGCCATGGCCGACCCGCAGACCGCCCTACGCCAACTCCCTGCCGTCACCACCGTCCTCGCCACGCGCGAGGCGGAGGCGCTGGTCGAACGACACGGGCGCCAGGCCACCACCGACGCCATCCGGAAAGCCCTCCACGACCTGCGTCAGACCTACCTGCCTTCGGGTGGGAGCGCGCTCGCGCGCGAACGGGCGCCCTCGCCGTCGGACGTCGCCGGTTCCGCGGCCCGCCTCCTCGATACGCTGTCGACGCTTCGCCCCGTCTTCAACCTCGCGGGCACGGTGCTTCACACGAACCTCGGCCGCGCCCTGCTCGCCCACGCCGCGATCGAAGCGGCCGTCGCCGCCATGCGTCACCCGGTCGCGCTCGAATACGACCTCGACACGGGCACGCGCGGCGAGCGCGACGATCACGTGCGCAGCCTCCTGCGCGAACTGACCGGCGCGGAAGACGCGACCGTGGTCAACAACAACGCGGCCGCGGTACTCCTCTGCCTGAACACCTTCGCGCTGCGTCGCGAGGCCGTGGTCTCGCGCGGCGAGCTGATCGAGATCGGCGGTGCGTTCCGCATGCCCGACATCATGGCGCGTGCCGGCGCCGACATGATCGAGGTCGGCACCACCAACCGCACCCACGCGGCCGACTACCGCAACGCGCTGAACGCGCGCACGGGCCTCGTGCTGAAGGTGCATACCTCGAACTACCGCATCCAGGGCTTCACGGCCGAGGTCGGCGCGCGCGAACTCGCGGGCATCGCCGATGCGGCCGGCGTGCCGCTGATGAACGATCTGGGCTCCGGCAGCCTCGTCGACCTGTCGATGCACGGCCTCGCGCGCGAACCGACGGTACGCGAGGCGGTGCAGGAGGGCGCGCGACTCGTCACGTTCTCCGGCGACAAGCTGCTGGGCGGCCCGCAGGCGGGATTCATCGTCGGCGACCGTGCGTTGATCGGGGAGATCAACCGCAATCCGCTCAAGCGCGCACTGCGTGTCGACAAGGTGCGCCTCGCCGCGATCGAAGCCACGCTGAATCTCTATCGCGATCCCGATCGCCTCGCCTCGCGCCTTCCGACGCTGCGCGCGCTCTCCCGCACGAGCGGCGAGATCCACGCGCAGGCGCTGCGTTTGCGATCGGCCATGGCCGAGCGCATCGGCGACGCGTTCACGGTGGAGGTGGTCGACTGCTTCAGTCAGATCGGTTCCGGCGCGCTACCGCTCGACACCCTCGCCAGCGCGGCCCTGTCGATCCGCCCGCACGGCAGCCAGAGCGCGCTCGACGGGCTCGCGGCGAGCCTGCGTCGTCTTTCGCGCCCGATCGTCGGCCGCGTCGCCGACGGTGCGTTGCTGTTCGACCTGCGTTGCCTCGACGACGCCGACGAACCCGCGTTCCTCGCCGCGCTCTCGGAACGGAACGCGGATCGCCCGTGATCGTCGGCACGGCAGGACACATCGATCACGGCAAGACATCGCTGGTGCGCGCACTGACCGGCGTCGACACCGATCGCCTGAAAGAGGAGAAGGCGCGCGGCATCACCATCGACCTCGGCTTCGCCTACCTTCCGCTCGGCGACGATCTCACGCTCGGCTTCATCGACGTGCCCGGTCACGAGCGCTTCGTGCATACGATGGTCGCCGGAGCGAGCGGCATCGACATCGCGCTGCTGGTGGTCGCCGCGGACGATGGCGTGATGCCGCAGACCCTCGAGCATCTGGCGATCCTCGATCTGCTCGGCACGCGACGGAGCCTGATCGCGCTCACCAAAGCCGACCTCGCGACACCGGAGCGTCTCGCCGTCGTCGAGCAGCAGATCCGCGACGCCGTCGCCGGTACCTTGCTCGCCGGTGCCGACATCCTGCGCGTATCGGCGAACACGGGAGCAGGCGTGGACGCCTTGCGCGACAGGCTCGCGGCGGAAGCCCGGCGCCTTGGCGAGCGGAGCGACGATGCGCGCTTCCGCCTCGCGGTGGACCGCGTATTCACCCTGCCCGGCATCGGTGTCGTCGTCACCGGCACGGTGCTCTCGGGCGTGGTGCGGGTGAAGGACCAGGTGGTGCTCAGTCCGTCGGGCCTCGCCGCGCGCGTGCGGTCGATCCACGCGAAGAACCGCCAGGTCGACACCGGCCGGGCGGGCGACCGCTGCGCGCTCAACCTTGCCGGCGAAGGCGTCGCGAAGGACGCCATCCAGCGGGGCGACATGGTCGTGGATCCGGCGCTGCACGCGCCCACCGATCGCATCGACGCGCGTCTGCACCTGTTGCCCGGCGAGCCGAAGCCGGTCGTCGCATGGTTTCCGGCACGGCTTCATCACGGTTCGGCGGAGGTCGGCGCCCGTATCGTGCCGCTCGACGGCGAACAGCTGCGCCCCGGCCAGACCGCTGACGTCCAGCTGATTCTCGACCGGGCCATCGCGGCCGCGGTGGGCGATCGCTTCGTGCTGCGCGACGTATCCGCGCGACGCACGATCGGCGGCGGCACGTTCGTCGATCTGCGCGCCCCGGAGCGGCAGCGACGCAAACCCGAGCGCGTCACCGAGCGCGGCGCGATGGCCATCGCCGATGCGCAGGACAGCCTGGCCGCGCTGCTCGACCTGCCGCCGTTCGCGCGCGACCTGACGACCTTCGCGCGCGATCGCGCGCTGTCCACCGACACGCTCGACCGCATCGTCGTGGCGCTGCGGCCGATCGTCTTCGAGACGGGCACCGGGCGCATCGCCGTCTCTACCGCGGCATGGCGACGTTTCGTCGGAGCGCTTCGCGACACGCTGGAAGCGTTCCACGCGGCGCATCCCGACGTGCAGGGCATGGCGCGCGAGAAACTGCGGCTGGCCGTGCAGCCTCGCCTGCCCGTGGCCGCTTTCGCGATGGCCTTGCAGCATGCCGACGTCGCCTCCGATGTCGTTCGCGACGGCGCGTTCGTCCGTCTTGCGAGTCATTCGCTGCAGATGAGCCCGGAGCGCGAGGCACGATGGCAGGCGGTGGCCCCGCGGCTCGGTGGCGACCTTCGATTCCGCCCGCCGCGCGTTCGCGACATCGCGGGCGACCTGGGTCGCCCCGAACACGAGGTCCGTCAGCTGCTCCGGTTCGCGGGGCGACTCGGTCTCGTCGACGAGGTCGCCCACGACCATTTCTTCCTGCGCGCGACCATGCACGAGATGGTGCAGATCGCGATCGACATCGCCACGCATGCGCCCGACGGCCGCTTCACCGCCGCCCAGTTCCGCGACCGGCTCGACTGCGGCCGCAAGGTCGCCATCCAGATCCTGGAGTTCCTCGATCGCCAGGGTGTTATGCTCAATCAAGGCACGATGCGCCGCATCCAGCCGCGTTACGCCGACCTCTACGGTTGAGCGTCGATGGAAGAGCAACGTCCCCGGTGGGGCGTCCGGACTTCAAATCCGGGTGAGGCAGCCAGACTGTTTCGGGTGGGTTCGACTCCCATGCTCTTCCGCCACCGTCACCCGCCGAACTTTCCGCGCATGAACGCCATGTACGCGGCTTCCGACGTTTCCCTACGTGCCCGCACCAGCGGCTGGATGTCCTCGGTGGCGACGTAGCGCAGGCGATCGCTGCCGTCGGTCGTCGCCTCGTAGATCACGTCCGCGACATCGGCCGACGTCGCGAGCCGGTTCTCGCGCAGCCCTTCGAACACCCGGGCCGCGGACGCCACGAACTCCTCGTACCCCTGCGGCACCGGCGCCTGACCGAATTCGTCCGTCGAGCGCGCGCTGAACCGCGTGTCCAGCACGCCACCAGGCTCCACGATCTTCACCGCGATGCCCTGCGACCGCAGCTCGTAGGACAGCGACTCCGAGAAGCCTTCGAGCGCGAACTTGCTCGCGTTGTACAGGGAGATCATCGGCAGCCCGAAGACACCGGCACCCGAACTCACGTTGACGATGGTGCCGCGAGCCCTGGACCGGAAATGCGGAAGGATCGCCCGGGTCACGTCCATCACGCCAAAGACGTTGACGTCGAACTGCTCCTGGATCTTCTCGCGAGTGGCACCTTCGAAGATGCCGAACAGACCGAAGCCCGCGTTGTTCACCACGGCGTCGATGGCACCGAAGCGCGCGATCCCAGTGGCGACCGCGGCGTCGATGCTGTCGCGGTCCTGCACGTCGAGCCGGGTGACGCAGATGTCGGGGCGGTCGGAGAGATCGGCGCCCGCGGCCGGATCGCGCATGGTGGCGACCACGTTCCAGCCACGCTCGGCGAACAGCTGGGCCGTGGCGCGGCCGAAGCCCGTGGATGCGCCGGTGATGAGGACGGTCTGAGTCATGGAACGCGCTCCTTTGGTTGAGAACACCAAACTGGTTGCGCGTGGTCGTCCGAACAATCAGGCTTGTCCGGGACGTACCGATGAAGGAATTCGAACAATGCACAAGGCCGGGTTAGCCGAGCTGCAGGCCGTGCTGGCGGTCGCGAACCACCGCAGCTTCCGTCGCGCGGCGGTCGCGGTGGGCATGTCGGCGTCGGCGCTCAGCCACGCCGTCGCCGCGCTCGAACAGCGCATGGGCGTCCGTCTGTTCCACCGGACTACGCGGAGCGTGTCCCTGTCCGAGGCCGGCGAGGCCTTCGTTGCCCGGATCCGCCCCGCGCTGGGCGAGATCGCCGCGGCGATGGACGAAGCCAACGACTTCCGCGACAGCCCGACGGGCACCCTGCGGATCAATACGTCGGAAGGCGCGGCGGCGATGATCCTCGCGCCGATCCTGCTCGAATACGTGCGTCGCTATCCGGACATGCGCCTGGACGTCGTGACCGAAGGCCGCTTCGTCGACATCGTGGCCGAGGGCTTCGACGCCGGCATCCGGACGATGGACGCGATCCCGCAGGACATGGTCGCCGTGCCGTGCAGCGCCCCCATCCGCTTCCTCGTGGTCGGCTCGCCGGCCTATTTCGCGGGACGGACGATGCCTAAGTCACCCGACGACCTCCTCGCGCATACGTGCATCCGCAGCCGTCTGCCGAGCGGCGCCTGGTATCGATGGGAGTTCGCGCGACGTGGCGAGGAACGCATCGTCGACATCGACGGACCGCTCGGTTTCGACAACCACCACCTGATGATCGCGGCCGCGCTCGACGGCATGGGGCTGATCTGGACCAACGAATGGTCGATCGCCCCGCATCTCGCGTCCGGCCGGCTCGTGGCCGTGCTCGAGGACTGGTCGCCGCGATTCGATGGCCTCGGCGTCTACTACCCCGTGCACCGGCACATGACGGCGGGACTCCGTGCCTTCATCGATCTGGTGAAGGCGCGGGCCCTCGATCCTCAGACCACGTCGACGCCTGCGTCGCCCGCCGCCACCGATCCGACGATGCCCGCGCGCGGGTAACCCGCGTCCACGATCCGCCGCAGGATCTCGTCGGCGCGCGCCGGCGCGCACGCGATCAGCAGGCCGCCGGACGTCTGCGGATCGGTCAGCACGTCGCGCCGCCATGGCGGAAGGTCGCCGGGCAACGTGACGCCTTCGCCGTAGCTCTCCCAGTTGCGCCGCGACGCGCCCGTGACGAACCCGCGCTGCGCGAGGGCTTCCGTGTGTGCGAGGAGCGGCACGCGGGCCTGCTCGATGGCGATGCGTACACGGCTACCACGCGCCATCTCCAGTGCGTGGCCGAGCAAGCCGAAGCCGGTCACGTCGGTCATGCCATGCACGTCGTCGTCCTTCGCCAGTTCGTGTCCGATGCGATTGAGCAACGTGGTCGAGGCGATCATTTCCTCATAGGCGTCCGCAGGCAGCGCCACCTTCCTGAACGCCGCCGAGTAGACACCGATGCCGATGCCCTTCGTGAGGATCAGCGCATCGCCCGCCCGCGCACCCGTGTTGCGGCGCACCTCCGACGGCGCGCAGAGGCCGATCGCCGCCAGGCCGTAGATCGGCTCGGCCGAGTCGATCGAATGCCCGCCGGCCACGGGAATGCCGGCCTCCGCGCATACGGCTTCGCCTCCCTTGAGGATCTTCTGCACGGTACCGGTATCGAGCTTGCCCAGCGGCATGCCGAGGATCGCGAGTGCCATGATCGGTTTTCCGCCCATCGCGTAGACGTCGGACAGGGCGTTGGTCGCGGCGATGCGCCCGAAGTCGTAAGGGTCGTCGACCACGGGCATGAAGAAGTCGGTGGTCGCGATCACGCAGGTGCGGTCGTCCACCTGCCACACCGCGGCATCGTCGCTCGATTCGGTACCCACCAGCAGCTGGGAGAACGGCATCGACGCCGAGCGATCGGCAAGCAATTCACGCAGCACCGCAGGCGACAATTTGCAGCCGCAGCCACCGCCGTGCGCGAGTTCGGTCAAACGCGTAAAAGTCATGACAGGTTCCGCCAAAACCGCGATAGCGCGGCGAACGAGTTGTGCGGCAGCATAGCGCACGGACGTTTTCCAGGGGATTTCGATGAGTACCGACATACGCACGTCGCGCGCCATGCGCTGGGGAGTGTTTCTGCTGCTGGTGGTCGCCGGACTCTTCTACGTGAAGTGGTATCCGTACTATGGCCGCGCGTTCGACGCCGCGGCGAAGCATTCCATCGGCGGCTCCATCCTCATGGGCGATGCCACGGCCGCCCCGCCGGCATCGTGGGACGCCGCGTTCGGCTACGCGCTCGCCTACGGCAAGGCCATCTGGAAGGCCATGATCCTCGGCCTGTTGCTCGGGTCCGGCCTGCAGGCGCTGCTGCCCGCCAGCGCGGTGCATCGCGCGCTCGGCGGCCGCACGTTCGGCAGCACCGTGATGGGCGGCCTGATGGGCATCCCCGGCATGATGTGCACGTGTTGCGCGGCACCCGTCGTCGTCGGCCTTCGCAAGCACAGCGCGGCACCCGGCCCGTCCGTGGCGTTCTGGCTGTCGAACACGATGCTCAATCCCGCGACGCTGGTGTTCACCGGCTTCGTGCTCGGCTGGCACTGGAGTCTCTTCCGCATCGTGCTCAGCATTCCCCTGGTGCTTGGCCTCGGCTGGCTCGCCAATCGCGTCGCGGGCCCCGGCGATGCCGTCGTCGCGCAGCCGCCCGCGCCGGAGGCCGAATCGCGCTCGTTCGCCGACATCGGCAAGCGCTGGCTGCAGATCTTCACCGGCATGACCCTGCGCCTGATCCCCGAATACCTCGTCATCGTGCTGCTGCTCGGCGCGGCGCGCGCCTGGATGTTCCCCGCCATCGGTCCGGGCATCGGCGACGAGTGGTTCTGGGTGCTCGCCTTCGCGCTGGCCGGCATGCTCTTCGTCATCCCGACCGCCGGCGAGGTGCCCATCGTGCAGGCCATGCTCGCCCTCGGTATCGGCGTGGCACCCGCGGCCGCGCTGCTGATGACGCTGCCTCCGGTAAGCCTGCCTTCCCTCGCGATGCTCGGCCGCTCGCTGCCGGTTAAACTGCTGGCGACCATCGCCGTCGCGGTCGTGGCTTTCGGCGTGCTGGCCGGCACGTTGGCGACGTTGCTGCAGATGCGCTGACGAACGATTTTGCGACCCTGACGCGCCGATCCGCTTTCAGCGATCGGTCGTCAGCACCGTCTTGCCGAAGTGGGGACGCCCCTCGGCATCGCGGAACACCCTCGCCGCGTCGTCCAGCGCGAACACCGCATCGACCTGCACCGCGATGCGCCCGTCGCGCACGCGACCGGCGAGCTCCGCCAGCTGCGCCGCATCGGGCCGCACGATGAACCATGCCGCCGCGATACCCAGCGCGGCGGCTCGTTCGGGGGACGGCGCGTCGTCGGCCTCCCCGGCGATCGTCACGAGACGACCGCCTTTCCGCACGACGCTCCAGCTGCGCTCGAGCAGATCGCGCCCCACCGTGTCGAACACGAGGTCGACGGCGCCGGCGATATCCTCGAAGCGCTTCGCCGTGGTGTCGATCACGACATCGGCACCCAGCGCGCGACAAAGCTCGGCGGCATGCGCGCCCCGCACCGTGACGACCACGCGCGCGCCGAGGTCCTTCGCCAGTTGAATCGCGAAGGTGCCAACCGCGCCGGCGCCTCCGTGCACCAGCACGGTATCGCCCGCCGTCAGACGCCCATGATCGAAAAGCCCCTGCCACGCGGTGAGCGCGCCGATGGGTAGCGTCGATGCGTCGATCGCGCTGACACCGTCGGGAATTCGGGCGACCTCGCTGGGCAAGACATGCGCAAGCTCCGCCGCCGCGCCGTTACGCCAGAAGTCGATCAGGCCGAAGACGCGATCGCCGAGGGAAAATGCCTCGCCGTTCGCGCCGACGTCGATCACATGACCCGCGAATTCATGCCCCACGATCACCGGTAACGGGCGCGCCCGGCCGTCCGGCAGCGGCATCGTTCCGTTGGTGACCCAGTGCGGCTCGCCGAACGTCAGCCCCACGGCCTCGACGGCGACGAGCATGCCGTTTTCGTCCGGCTGCGGATCCGCCGTCTCGCCGACCACGACGGACAGATCGCCTTTCGCGGCGTTGGCAATCCAGGCGGCTTTCATGGTGTGCACTCCGGTGGAATCGTCCCTGTGTAACCCCATCCGCGCCGGAACGCTTGCCCGGACATGCCCTGCGTCGATCAGCGATCGAACCACTCCGCCATCAGATCGATGAAGACACGGACCTTTCTCGCCAGATGCTGGCTCGGCGGTCGGACCACGAAGATGCCCACCGGCGGCAGCGTGTACGACGTCATGATGGGTTGAAGCGCCCCGTTGGCGACGTACGGCCCGGCGACGATCGTGCCCAGGGCGGTGATGCCCACGCCGGCGACGGCGGCCTCCGCGAGGGCGAACGCGCTGTCGGCCTTGAATCGTCCTAGCGGATGCACGGCGAAGGTCGTTCCGTCACGCTGAAAATTCCACGTATCGGTTCCCGGCGTGATCGCGGCATGCTTCGCGATGTCCCAGGGACCTTCGGGTTCGCCGTGCAGGGCCAGATAACCCGGGCTCGCATACAACGCGACGGGTACCTCACCGACTTTACGGCCCACGAGGCTCGAATCCGGAAGGTAGCCTACGCGCACGCCGCAATCGAAGCCTTCGGTGACGAGGTCGACGTACCGATCGTTGAAGCGGGTGTGCACCTGCAGCGCTGGATGCGAACGCGCCAGCTCCGCCAGCGCCGGCGCCAGTTGCGCCGCGAACGAGGCCGGCGCGGCGATGCGGAGCAGCCCATGCAGCTTTCCGTCCGGAGATAGTTCCTCGAGAGCGCCGTCCATGACCGCGCAGACGGTGGCGGCGTGGGTCCGGAACAGCGTGCCTGCTTCCGTGAGCGCGGCCCCCCGCGTGGTGCGCGCCAGCAGCTGCACGCCGAGCCGCTCCTCGAGGCGCAGCAGGCGACGGCTCACGATGGATTTCGCCAGCCCGAGACGGCGGGCCGCGGCGTTCACGCCGCCGGCATTCGCCACCTCGACGAAGGTGCGCAAGTCCTCGATTTCCACGATGCATCGTCCCCGGAAGAGCGACAACCATAGCAATGGCTGCCGTTTCTGTCTTGCACGGACGGCGCCCATCGGCCGCGCGAGCGGGCCCGGAATGAACGGGGCGGACCAGGTGTTCCGCATTCCGCGACACAGAAGCCCGACATTGCTGGCTAGTCGGCAGCCCGTTCCCGGGCCATCTTGAATCCCGACCCGCCCGGCAGCCGCCGGGTCCACGAGACTCACGAGGATTTACGACATGTCCCGCATCCGCAAGCCGAAAATCGCCCTCATCATCGGTTCGACCCGCGCCGCTCGCTTCGCCGACGTGCCCGCCCAGTGGATGCTGCGCCAGGCACGTTCGCGCGACGACATGGACGTGGAGCTCGTCGACCTGCGCGACTTCCGCCTTCCCTTCTTCGACGAATTCGCTTCCAACGCGTACGTACCGAGTGCCAGCCCCGAGGCGGTGCGCTGGCAGGAAACCATCGCGAAGTACGACGGCTTCATCTTCGTGGTGGCCGAGTACAACCATTCAATGACCGGCGCGCTCAAGAATGCACTCGATCAGGCATACACCGAGTGGAACCACAAGCCGTTCACCGTGATCGGTTATGGCGGCGTCGGCGGGGCGCGCGCCATCGAGCATCTGCGCCTCGTCGGCGTCGAACTGCACATGGTGTCGACGCACGCCGCCGTGCACATCGGTGGCACCGATTTCTTCACGGTCTTTCCCGCCGTCGGCAACCAGCCGATCGAAACCATCGAGCAGAGCCTGCTTCCGTCGGCCACCACCGCGCTGGACGAACTCGTCTGGTGGGCGAACGCGACGATGGCGGCACGCGAAGCCGAGATCGCCTGAGGAGCACGGCCATGATCACCGTCGACAGCAAACCCGGTACGCGTCAAGCGGAAGCATCGACCACCGGTCGCCGGATCGTCCTGCGCACGCGAGGCCGCGGACACGGCGAGGTGTTCCGTCTCATCAGCCCTGGGGACCTCGGCGAGCACCTCAAGCCCTTCGTGTTCCTCGACAGCTTCGGCGGCGTCATGAGCGAGTTCGCCGCGCGAGGCGGCATGCATCCGCACTCCGGCATCGGCACGGTCACGGTCTTCACACGGGGTGACGTGCGCTTCGAGGACCCCGACGCCGGCGACGGCCACATCGGTTATGGCGGTGTGGAATGGATGCGTGCCGGCGGTGGCGTGTGGCACGGCAAGGAATTGTCGTCCGGCACCTCGGCGCGTATCCACGGCTTCCAGCTGTGGCTCGCCCTTCCGGCCGAGCTCGAACTTTCCGAGGTGGACAGCCAGTACATCGAAGCGAAGCACATGCGACGTGTCGGACCCGCTCACGTCATCGTGGGCAAGCACGATGGCGTCGCGAGTCCCGTGCGTGCCCCGGCCGGCGTCAACTACCTGCTGGTGACGCTCGGCGCCGGCGAACAGTGGACCTACCGCCCGCCGGCCGGCCACACCGTGGGTTGGCTCGCGGTATCCGCCGGCGCCCTCACCGGCCCGTCGTCGGCCGAGACCGGCGAACTGCTGATCTTCGACGACACGGACGGTGCCATCGAACTGGAAGGCGGATCCGACGGCGCGACTTTCGTGCTCGGCTCGGCCATGCCACACCCGCACGAGCTGCACCTCGGCTACTACTCCGTGCACACGTCCGCCGACGCACTCAAGGCCGGCGAGAAGAAAATCGGTCAGTTGCGCGAAGCGCTCGAGCTGAAAGCCAGCCGCACCGGGCCCCTCGGTTCGACACCCATCTTCCGCGGCTGACCGCGGCCCTCCCCCATTCCCCAACAGAGACTTCACATGCCAACGATCGGAATCATCGGAGCCGGATACATCGGCGGCGCCATCGCCATGCGCCTCGGCGCCAGGGGCATCGCCGCCACCATCGCCAACAGTCGTGGTCCTGACACACTCTCCGATGTCGTCGCGAAAGCCGGCGCATCGATCACCGCCGGCACCGTCGACGAGGCGGCATCGAAGGACATCGTGTTCGTCGCGGTGAACTGGCCGAAGCTCGAAGGCGCGCTGTCCGGCTTGCCGGCGTGGAACGGCCGCATTCTCGTGGACACCAACAACCCGATGCAGCGGCCGCCCCTGCCGCCGATCGACGTGCAGGGCCGCGCGTCGACCGCCATCGTGAAGACATGGGCGCCGGGTGCGCGCGTGGTGAAGGCGTTCAACCACCACTACTACATGAACCTCGAAAAATCCCCCGACGCCGAAGGCGGGAAGCGCGTGCTCTTCTACGCCGGCGACGACGCCGCGGCAAAGGCCGACGTCGCGGCGCTGATGGAGCAGCTCGGTTTCTTCGGCATCGACATGGGCGATGTGGAGCATGGCAGCCGCCTGTTCCAGTCGCCGGGCGGCCCGCTCATCGCCCACGACCTCGTGAAGATCGGCTGAGGCGCGACGCCTCTCGCGCCGAACGACCGACCACAGGACACCACGATGATCGATATCTTCTCGCCGTACACGCTCGGCCGTATCACCCTGTCCAACCGCCTCGTCATGGCCCCGATGACGAGGGCCCGCGCCAATGTCGACGGCACACCCGGCGCGCTCGCGGAGGAGTATTACGCCCAGCGCGCGGGCGTGGGCATGATCGTTACCGAGGGCACCCAGCCTTCCGACGACGGCCAGGGATATCCCGCGACGCCAGGCATCTACACGCCAGCGCATGTCGCGGGCTGGCGCACCGTCACCGACCGGATCCATTCCCGCGCCGGCCACGTGTTCTTCCAGCTCATGCACGCGGGACGCATGTCGCATCCGCTGAACACGCCGCACGGCCGGCAAGGCGTGGCACCCTCCGCGATCGCCCCCGGCGAACAGATCTTCACGCTCTCGGGCATGAAGGACATTCCCGTGCCGCGTTCGCTCTCGGTCGCCGAGATCCAGAGGACGATCGCGGATTACCGTCACGCCGCACGTTCGGCCATCGAGGCCGGCGCCGACGGCGTGGAGATCCACGGCATCGCGTATCTCATCCACCAGTTCCTCGCCATCAGCGCGAACGAGCGCACCGATCGCTACGGCGGCTCGCTGGAGAATCGCGCCCGATTCGCCATCGAGGTCGCGGAAGCCATCGTGGACGAGATCGGAGCGGACCGCACCGGCATACGCCTGTCGCCCGGATTTGGCGGCATGGGTCTGAGTCACGGCGACGAGGGTCCGGCCCTTTATCGCTACCTGGTCGGCGAACTCGACCGTCTCGGCCTCGCCTATGTGCACATCGTTCACTACGGCGACGATGGCATCCTGCACGACCTCCGCGCGCTCTGGCACCAGGCGTTGATCCTCAACCGCCCGGAACGTCCGCGCGACGACATCGGCGCCGACGTGGCATCCGGTCTTGCCGAGCTCGAATCGTACGGCCAGATGCCGCTCGCCAATCCCGACTTCGTCGAACGACTGAAAGCCGATGCGCCGCTCACGCCGGCTGATCCGGCGAGCTACTTCGGCACCAGCCCGGAAGGCTACCGGGTGGGTTACACCGACTACGCACGCTACGCCTCGGGCCGTTGAGCCAACGCGAGCACATACCGACTCCGTCACAGAACGGGAACCGGCGCAAAAATCTGTAACAAAGCATCCCTAGGCTGCGCGGTTTCAATCGATCTAAATCGAGCGATTCCGCTCAGCTCAGGGATTACCGATGACCGACGCAAACCTCGACGGCGCTATCGCGCCGTCGATCTCGCACGCCCGGACGGCCGCCAAGGGCACTCGCACACGGAAGGCGCTGACACCCACCACGCTCGCGATGGCGTTGTGGATGGCGATGGCGCCTGCCCACGCGAACGACGACACCGAAGCGCGCGAGAACGCGAAGACGCTCGACAGCGTCGCGGTCACGGCGACGTCGGTTGTGACGCAGACCGCGGTGCAGGCCAAGCGCAACTCCGCGGTGACCGTCGACTCGCTCGACAGCAACACGATCCAGGTACACGGCGAGGAAGACTCCATCGCGCAGAGGCTGGCCGTCGCGCCGGGCATCAGCCTGATGCGCGACGAAGACCAGCCGCGCTACGTGACCGCACGCGGCATCGAGGCCAACCTCAACAGCACCACGCTCGACGGCATCAGCATGGCGTCGGTGGGCGACGAAGGTGGCGGCGAGCGCAAGATCAACCTGCAGCTGATTCCGAACGATCTGGCCGACCGCGTCGACGTCTACAAGACCTTCTCGGCCGAACAGAATCCCGACAGCATCGGTGCCGGCATCAGCCTCGTCAGCGGAAGCGCCTTCGATCATCCGAAGGATTCGCTGCACCTGGACGCGAGCGCCAGCTATCACGACCTGAAGAACGACAACGGCCGGAACTCGCTACCGAAAACGACCTCACCCTGGGGCAAGGGACTGAGCGGACGTTACTCCACCACGTTCGGCGGCAACGACGAGTTTGGCGTGACGGTGTCGGCGCGTCAGCAGGCATTCCAGACCTCGCAGAACAAGCTCTTCCAGAGCTCGCAGGACTTCTACAACGCCGCAGGCCAACAGATCGGCGGACCGACGTCAGCGGGCTGGAACGGCATGTCGGCGCCGTACAACGTTGCCTACTACGCGGACAACCGCTGGATCCGGAGCGTCGGCGGATCCGCGAAGCTGGAATGGCGTCCGACGGACAGCCCGTTTCACGCCTCGGTGCTGCTCTACGACTACGCCATGGAAGAGCGCCGCACCGAAAACGGTTTCGAGATCCTGTCGTCGCGCGTCATCCGCAACCAGACGCCGGAATCCGGCACGCTCGGCATCGCTTCGTTGAACAACATCTTCCAGAACAAGATCTGGTCGCGGAACAACCGCGGCGTGCTCGGCGGTCTGGAGTGGGCACAGGACGATCAGTGGCTGGCACTTCGCGCCGGCTTCAACCGCGACCGCGTGAACGTGTCGACCGACAGCGTGCGCCTCACCGCGACGCCGCTTGGCCAGACGCTCGACTACGCGTCACCGGGCGTGGGCGAGATCTATAACATCACGCGCCTCGCCAATCCCGGCATCATCGGTTCGTCGACGTACAACCTCAACAGCGCATCGGACAACCACACGTACGCCAGTGCTCGCGTGCACGACATTCGCCTCGACTACACGAAGAACACCGGATCGGGCGCCCGCGGCTTCGGCTTCGCCGCCGGTGTGGAATACAAGCGCCTCGACGTCGGCTCCGACTATACGAACATCAACAACGTGCCCGGCGGCAACTACAGCGGTTATCTCTACACGCCGTCGTTCACGTATCCGAAGGCCGCCTATCCGCTGCCCTTCTTCGACTTCGACACGTTCAGGGCCCAGGGCGCGTGGTCCAGTCTCGGCGTCAACGGTCCCTCGTCGCTCTACGCGAGCGAGGCGTCGGACTTCCAGTATCTCGAACGCGTGCGCGACGCGTATCTCTCGCTGCATTACGCCACCGACGTCATCGAAGCGGTCGTCGGCGTGCGTTACGACGACACGGACTTCACCGCACGCACGCCGGCGATCGGCGGCGGCGTGGTCCATGGCCTCACGACGAAGAACGGCGGATACACCAATCCCCTGCCCTCGCTCAACATCGTCGGGCATATGACGGACAGCGCTAACGTCCGCTTCAGCGCCAGCCAGACGATCGGCCGACCGATCCCGTCCAACGTCGCGCAGGCCGAAGTCACCAACTGCGATTCGGACAGTGGCGATTGCACGATCTCCCGCGGCAACCCGAACCTCAAGCCGGAAAAGTCGACCAACCTCGATGTGTCCGTCGAGCAGTACTTCAATGCCAATAACGGTTACGTGTCGCTGGCCGTCTTTCACAAGAAGATCAAGGACAACATCGCCAGCATCTCGACCCAGAGCATCGGAGCCGATGGCACGCTGACGACGGTGACCACGCCTACGAACCTCGAGGACTCGAAGGTCCAGGGCGTCGAGTTCTCGCTGGTGAACCGCAACATGATGCTCGGCGAGCATCGCTTCGACGTGTTGTTCAACGCCACGCACCTCGACGGCCGCATGGTCTACAAGGGCAACACGGGCTCGCGCACCATCCACCAGCTGACCGGCCAGCCGAAGAACATCGGCAACCTCGGCCTCACCTGGCACATGCCGTGGACGGACAGCAGCCTGACCGTCACGGAAAACTACACAGGCCGCCATATCTTCACGATCGGTGCCAATAGCTGGCAGGATCGCGGTTTCCGCCAGCGCTACGTGACCGATGCCTCGTGGGCGACGCAGCTCGACCCCCGCTGGGCCGTGACGGTGTCGGCGTCGAACCTCTTCGGCAAGGACCAGTACCAGACCGTGGGCGACAGCTATCAATACATGCGCAATCTCAATAACTACGGGGCGACGTATGCGCTGCACGTCACGTATGACTTCAACTGACATGGAACCGATGACGATGCCCCGCCTTCCTTCCCTGCGCCGCATGGCGCGCTCGCTCTTCGTCGCCTCGTTCGTGCTCGGGGGTGCCGCTGTCGCCGCGACGACGCCCGCTTCGCAAGACCACCTCCGCGTGATGAGCTTCAACGTGCGCTATGCCGCGCCGGGCGATGGCATCAACGTCTGGGACAATCGTCGCGACCTGATGGTGAAGACCATCCGGCAGCGCCATCCCGACATCATCGGCACACAGGAGCTGCTGCTGTCGCAGGCGAGCTACCTGCAGTCGAAACTCACGGGCTATGCGTGGTTCGGCAAGGGCCGCAACGGCAACGAAATCGACGAGAACGACAACGAGCACATGGGCGTGTTCTACGACACCGCCCGACTGAAGGTGCTGGAACACGGCGATTTCTGGTACTCCGATACACCGGACGTGCCGGGCAGCCCGAACTTCGGTCAGGCCTTGCCGCGCATGGCCACGTGGGCGAAGTTCGAAGAGATCAAAACAGGTCACACGTTCTGGCTCTTCGACACGCACTTCCCGCACATGGCCGACGCCGAGCCGATCCGCGAACGCTGCGCGCGCCTGCTCCTGGAACGCATCGGCCGGTTGCCTAAGGACGCGAAGGTGGTCGTCACGGGCGACTTCAACAGCGGCCCGGAAACCGTTGCCCATCAGGTCATGACCTCGGGCATGAAGGATGCCTGGGACGCGGCGCCCGCGCATAAGGGTCCGGAACTCACGGTGCACGCCTTCACGGGCAAGCCGCACAAGCGCATCGACTACGTCTTCGTGCGAGGCTTCACCACCGACAAGGTCGAAGTGGCCGACGACCACGAGGGCAAAGTCTTCCCGTCCGATCACTACCCGGTGATCGCCGACCTGTCGTGGTAGTTTCAATGGTGGGAGCCAGCCTGCTGGCGATGGGTGCTCGCGTCAAGCACCCATCGCCAGCGGGCTGGCTCCCACCGGGGGCGGGCAACCTTAGCGCATGCCACCCGTACCGAGAATCAGCTCACCGCTTACCCAACCCGCCTCGTCCGAAGCGAGGAACGAGACGATCGTCGCGATGTCGTCGACCTGACCGATGCGGCCAAGCGGTGTACCGGCTTCGGCCCAGGCCTGCATGTCGGATCCGACGACGCCGGCCGCGTGCGCACCTTCGGTCTCAACCATGCCCGGATTCACGGAGTTGACGCGGATACCGCGCGGGCCAAGCTCGCGCGAGAGCACGCCGGTGATGGCATCGAGCGCACCCTTCGTGCCGCTGTAGATCGCGGTTTCCGGCGGCGTCAGACGCGTCACACCCGAACCGATATTGATGACGCTGGCGCCCTTGCCCAGGTACGGCGAGGCGGCGCCGGTGACGAGCATCGGGCCGAGCACGTTGATGTCGAACATCTTGCGATAGAGCTCTTCCGTGGTGTCTTCGATCTTCGCGAACTGATAGACACCCGAATTGTTCACCACGATATCCAGACGGCCATAGGTGTCGATGGCGGCCTTGATCAGCGCGTCGACCTCGCTCTTCTTGCTGACGTCCGCGCCCACCGCGATCGCCTGGCCGCCTGCGGCCTCGATGTCCGCCACCACCTTGTCGGCGCCGGCCTTGCTCGACGCGTAATTGACCACCACCTTCGCACCATCCGCCGCGAGCTGGCGGGCGATGCCTGCGCCGATGCCCTTCGAAGCGCCCGTTACGATAGCGACCTTGTCTTTCAGCTTGCTCATGTCGTGGATCCTCAGGATGAGGCCAGCCCGGAATGGCCGGCACCCGGAAGACATGGAGCCGACGGCATCGTCCGGTATGGCGCCGGGCGGAATAATGCCTGTGACTCTCAGTCAAGATTGTTTCATTACCTGAAACAATCTCCATACCGGAGACGAACCTCCGGCCATCGCAATCGCAGATCGCAACGCCTGCCAAACCGCCGCCGCTTCGACGAGGCCACCGACCGTCTTCCGTGAAAGCACGAATCTTCTAGCCCCGGCCCGGACGCCTCGGGAACCATGCCTCGAACATCCAACGATAGGATCATCATGGCCCGTATCGCCGATCAGTCCCCCCTCGAGGTGGCAACGATATTCTTCGATCACTGGAACCAGGGCCGCATCGACGAGGCGCTGGCCATGCTTTCGGAGGACGTCCTGTACGACAACGTGCCGCTGCCGGATATCACGGGTCGGGAAGGTGTGGAGGCGTTCCACCGCGGTTTCGGCGTAGGCCGGTCATTCACGGTGGAATGGCGGGTCGTGAACATCGCAGCCGCAGGCGACGTCGTCCTAAACGAACGCCTCGATATCTTCCGCCACGTATCTGGCCCGGAAATCGTCCTTCCGGTGATGGGCACGCTGACCGTCGTCGATGGGCTGATCACGATCTGGCGTGACTACTTCGACCTCGCGACCTTCGAGAAACAGGCTTCGTCGATGCCTGCCTGACGTTTCGTTACACGACGTCCGGATGCCACGCAGAAAAACGCGATCGCAGATCCTGCTCGCGAAACGCTTCGACCACGTGGTCGATGAAGAGGCGCGTCTTCGGCGGCAACAGCTTCTGTGCCGCGTAGTAGATGGACAGACTGCCGCCGTCGACCCACCACTCCGGCAGCACGCGTTTCAAAGTGCCGCGTTGCAGCCACAACCGCGTCGACTGCACGGCCAGCAGCGCGACACCCATGCCGAGCGCTGCCGCGTGGCAGGCGGCGTCCGGATCGTCGAAGACGATGCGGCGCTCGAGGTCGATGGGCGCTTCGGCCCCGTACCGGTTCTGCAGCACCCAATCCCTGATGCGGCCGGTCTGCGGCGAGCGGATGAGGATGCCCTCGCGTCCGGCGAGGTCGGCGGGCGTGCGCAAGGCGGCGCCATTGGCGATGAAGTCCGGTGATGCCACGAGCACGCGATGCGCGGGTGCGAGCACTCTCGCCACCACACCGGGGCGCATGTCGAAACCGCCGCCGATCGCCACGTCGAATCCTTCCGCCACGAGATCGACGGGCCGGTTGTCGAATCGCCAGTCGACGGTGACGGACGGATAAGCGGCCAGGAATCCCTGCAGCATCGGCACGATGTAGTCGCGACCGAAGGCGTGCGGTAGCGCGACGCGCAGCACGCCCGTCGCGCCCGCGGTGAGGCCACGCGCGTTCGCCATGGCACCGCGCAGCTGATCGAGGCTGCCCTGCACCTCATGCAGGAACGCCTCGCCGGCCTCGGTCAGCGACAGGCGTCGGGTCGTTCGCTGAAACAGGCGAACACCCAATTCGACTTCAAGGCGCGCTACGTTCTTGCCCACCCCCGCGGGCGTGAGGCCGAGCAGCCGCGCGGCGGCGGCAAAGCTGCCCGACTCGGCACTGCGGACGAAACAGGCAATCCCGTTGAGGGTATCCATGGGTCGATTCTAAACCGATCGGATCGAATGAAAATAGCGAGTCGGTACTACCGGTTGGGTCGCGAGAGGCCTAACTTGTTCTCGTCACCTCTTCCACCTACCGGAGAAACACCATGAACGACCTCAACTCCATCCAGGGCAAGAGCGCCCTCGTCCTCGGCGGCTCGCGCGGCATCGGCGCCGCCATCGCCCGTCGCCTCGCGGCCGGCGGCGCCTCCGTCGTCATCACCTATGTACAGGGCGCCGACGCGGCCAACGCCGTCGTCGACGACATCTCGAAAGCCGGCGGCCGCGCGATCGCCGTGCAGGCCGACAGTGCGAACGACGCCGCCATCGAAGCCGCGGTCGCGAAAACGAAGGAGGCCTTCGGTAGCTTCGACATCCTCGTGAACAACGCGGGCGTGCTCGCCATCGCGCCGATCGAAGACTTCACCAACGAAGATCTCGACCGCACGCTCGCCGTGAACGTCCGTGCCGCCGTCATCGCCAGCCGCGCCGCGGCCCGCGTGATGGGCCAGGGTGGCCGCATCATCCACATCGGCAGCACGAACGCCGAACGCATGCCGTTCGCCGGCGGCGCCGTGTATGCGATGAGCAAGTCCGCGCTGGTGGGCCTCACGCAGGGCCTCGCACGCGACCTCGGTCCGAAGGGCATCACGGTGAACGTGGTGCAGCCCGGCCCGATCGACACCGACATGAACCCGGCGAAGGGCCCGATGGCCGAAGGCCTGATCCCGTTCCTCGCCGTCGGTCGGTATGGCCATGCGGACGAAGTCGCGAGTTTCGTCGCTTACCTAGCCGGCCCGGAAGCCGCGAACATCACTGGCGCAAGCCTCATGATCGACGGCGGCTTCGCCGCCTGATCACGGAGCGGTCGGCCATCCGGCCGCTGATTCACTCACGCGGGAGCCGCCACGGTGGCTCCCGCGTTGCGTTTTCACGCCGCAACGTTGAACCAGTTCTCACTTCACGCGCCGCGCCTTCTGCAACACTCGAAAAAAGGGGCCGCCGCATTTCCTCGATTTCAATCGATTGAAATGCTGCAACGCACGAAAAGTCTTCGAACCGGATCACCGCCCACGGCCCGGTCGTAACGCGATGGGGATCACTCGTCTTCATCTCTTCGTAGGTATCAGGAGGAGCGCTCGTGATCGTGAAACCGATGAGCAAAGTACGCGTAGGCATGCAGACACTGCTGGCCGTGGCCAGCCTTACGGCGCTCGCCGCCCTTCCCTCCATGGCGGCCGAACAAAGCCAGCGCGCCAACCCGTTGACCGACGGCCCCACTGCGGTCGCACGGGCGCGCGTCGCGGCGGACGTGCTCATGAGTTCGTACGATCCGGTGAAGGCGTGGTTTCCTTCCAGCTGGTGGAATTCCGCGGTCGCGCTGCAGACCATCGGCGACTACATGCAGCGCAGCGGCGATCGCCGATATCTGAGCCAGCTCGACAACACCTTCGAGAAGGACAAGGGCGTGTTTCCCGCGGGCGTGCTGTCCGGCGACCCGCTGCTCGGCAACTTCACGAGTCGCGCGATCGACGACTCGGAA
>Ga0102591_1001280_pt1 | contig 35853 bp, 36 predicted proteins | sample AraplaCol_mCL_r2_2_FD_76860 | JGI IMG/M metagenome (GOLD analysis project Ga0102591, IMG submission 76860) | Arabidopsis root microbial communities from North Carolina, USA - plate scrape MF_Col_mCL_r2 (SPADES assembly) (version 2) | ecosystem: Host-associated > Plants > Roots > Endosphere...
CCGAGGCGTGGCTCGTCGCCGCGACCACGCGGCGGTCGATCGACCGGCTGCGCGCCGCGAAGGCGCGCCGCGAGGACTACGTCGGCATCTGGCTCCCCGAGCCGGTGCTGACCGATGAAGGTGCCTCCCCCGAGGACATCCAGGAGCTGGCGGACGACGTGTCCGTGGCATTCCTGCTGTTGCTCGAGCGGCTGTCGCCGGAGGCGCGCGCGGCGTTCCTGCTGCGCGAGGTCTTCGATGTCGACTATCCCGAGATCGCCGAGACCATCGGCAAGAGCGAGGCCGCCTGCCGGCAGCTGGTGCACCGCGCGAAGGATCAGCTACGCAACGAGCGCGCGCGTCAGCGCGTACCGTGCGAGCAGCACCTCGCCCTGATGCGGCGATTCGCCGACGCCATGGCCAAGGGCGATTTCTACGCGATCCGTTCGATGCTCGCCGTGGACGCCGACCTGTCGGGCGACGGTGGCGGCAAGGTCACGAGTTTCCCGAAACCGCTGCTCGGCGGGCAGCGCATCGCGCAGCTCTTCTATGCGGCGCACCTGCGTTATGGCGAAGGTGTCGACGTGCGCGTCGTGCGGATCAACGGCGAGTGGTCGTTGCTGCGCTTCATCGACGGCGAGCTCGAGTCAGCGCAGACCTATGTCACGGATGGGGAGAAGATCCACCACATCCACGTCCAGCGCAATCCGGACAAGCTGGAGCGCATCGTGCAGGGCGTGCAGGGGTTCGACCGGGTTTCGTGATAGACAGTGTGGCGAGATTGCCCGCTGCCGCGGGTTCGCCGGCAAGCCGGCTCCCACAAGAGCCAGGCTGCAGCTAACGGGTGGGAGCCAGCCTGCTGGCTCCCACCGGCTTGCGATCAACGGTAGCGCACGCTCTTGATCTCGTACGTCTTCACGCCATTGGGGGCCGTGAAATCGAACTCGTCGCCTTCGTTCTTGCCGATCAGCGCGCGCGCGATCGGCGAAGAGACGGCGATGAGGTTCTGCTTGATGTCGGCCTCGAGGTCGCCCACGATCTGATAGGTGACCTCGGCTTCGCTATCGAGATCCACCAGCTCGACGATCGCGCCGAAGACGATGCGCGAACCGACCGTCAGGCGCTCGGTGTCGATCACCTCGGAGTTCGACAACGCCGCTTCGAGCTCGTTGATGCGACCCTCGTTGAAGCCGTGCATCTCGCGCGCCGCGTGGTACTCGGCGTTTTCCTTCAGATCGCCATGCGCCCGGGCTTCCGCCACGGCCGCCACGATCTCCGGACGCTTCACGCGCTTCAGGTACTCGAGTTCGTCGCGCAGGCGATCGGCACCCTTCTGGGTCATTGGAGGACGGGTCGCGCTCATGCGTTCAGCTCCTTGTGGAGGTCCTGCAGGCTGTTCACTTCCGGGTCCGCGTGGAAATCGAGCGAGTGCACCAGGGCACGCGCACCTGCGACGGTGGTGGAATACGTCACGCGCTGCTGCAGGGCCTCGCGACGGATCGAGAACGAATCGGAAATGGCCTGCTTGCCCTCCGTCGTGTTGACGATGTAGACCACCTCGCCGTTCTTGATCAGGTCGACGATGTGCGGACGGCCTTCGAGCACCTTGTTGATGCGCTCGCACGGCACGCCGTTGTTCTGCAGGAACGTCGCGGTACCCGAGGTGGCGACCACCACGTAGCCGCGAGCGGCGACGTCGCGGGCGATCGGCAGCAGGCGGTCCTTGTCGGCATCGCGCACCGACATGAACACCTTGCCCTTCGGCGGCGCCTTGATACCGGCGGCCTCGTGGCCACGCGCGAAGGCGGCACCGAAGGTGCGGCCGACGCCCATCACCTCGCCGGTCGAACGCATCTCGGGGCCAAGGATCGGATCGACGTTCTGGAACTTCAGGAACGGGAAGATGGCTTCCTTCACCGAGTAGTACGACGGGATGATTTCCTTCGTCGCGCCCTGCTCCACCAGCGTGCGGCCGGCCATGGCGCGCGCGGCGATCTTCGCCAGCGACATGCCCGTGGCCTTGCACACGAACGGCACGGTACGCGATGCGCGCGGGTTCACCTCGAGGATGAAGACGTCGTCGCCCTGGATCGCGAACTGGGTGTTCATCAGGCCGACGACCTTCAGCTCGCGCGCCATCATCTTCACCTGGCGACGCATTTCGTCCTGCACTTCCTGACTGAGCGAATACGGCGGCAGCGAGCACGAGCTGTCGCCCGAGTGCACGCCCGCTTCTTCGATGTGCTCCATGATGCCGCCGATGAGCACGTTGCCCTCGGCGTCGGCCACGATGTCGACGTCGACTTCGACCGCGTGGTCGAGGAAGCGGTCGAGCAGCACCGGCGACTCGTTGGACACCTGCACCGCCTCGCGGATGTAGCGCGAGAGGTCGGAGTCGGCGTGAACGATCTCCATGGCGCGGCCACCGAGCACGTAGCTCGGGCGCACGACCAGCGGATAGCCGATCTCGCGTGCCAGCGCCAGCGCTTCGTCGGCGTTGCGCGCCGTGCGGTTCGGCGGCTGCTTGAGGTCGAGCTTCTGGATCATCTTCTGGAAGCGCTCGCGATCCTCTGCGAGGTCGATCGAGTCGGCGCTGGTGCCGATCACCGGCACGCCGGCGGCCTCGAGCGCGCGCGCGAGCTTCAGCGGGGTCTGGCCGCCGTACTGCACGATCACGCCCTTCGGCTTCTCGAGGTCGACGATCTCCAGCACGTCTTCCAGCGTCAGCGGCTCGAAGTACAGGCGATCGGAGGTGTCGTAATCGGTCGAGACGGTTTCCGGGTTGCAGTTGACCATGATGGTTTCGAAACCATCCTCGCGCAGGGCGAGCGCGGCGTGCACGCAGCAGTAGTCGAACTCGATGCCCTGGCCGATGCGGTTCGGGCCACCGCCCAGCACGATGATCTTGTCGCGGTTGGTCGGGCTGGCCTCGCACTCTTCCTCGTACGTGGAGTACATGTACGCGGTGGTGGTGGCGAACTCGGCGGCGCAGGAGTCGACGCGCTTGTACACCGGGCGCACGCCGAGCGTGCGACGCAGGTGACGCATCGCGCCCTCGTCGGTACCGACGAGCTCGGCCAGACGCGCGTCGGAGAAGCCCATGCGCTTCAGCTCGCGGATGCGCGGCTCGTCCAGCGCGGTGACGCCCTGGCGCTGCACTTCGCCTTCGGTCATCACGATGTCTTCGAACGCGGCGAGGAACCACGGGTCGATGCGCGTGAGGTCGTGCACTTCCTGCAGCGAGAGGCCGGCGCGGAACGCGTCGGCGACATGGAACACGCGATCGGGGCGCGGCTCGCGCAGTTCGCGCTTGAGCGTGAGGAAGCCTTCTTCGCTACCGATGTCGAGGCCGGTCGGATTGAGGCCCGTCTTGCCGATCTCGAGGCCGCGCAGGGCTTTCTGCATCGATTCGTGGAAAGTGCGACCCATCGCCATCACTTCGCCCACCGACTTCATCTGCGTGGTGAGGCGGGCGTCGGCGGCCGGGAACTTCTCGAACGCGAAACGCGGGATCTTGGTGACGACGTAGTCGATCGACGGCTCGAAGGACGCCGGCGTGAGGCCGCCGGTGATGTCGTTCTTGAGTTCGTCGAGCGTGTAGCCCACCGCGAGCTTGGCGGCGACCTTCGCGATCGGGAAGCCGGTGGCCTTGGAGGCCAGCGCCGACGATCGTGACACGCGCGGATTCATCTCGATGACGACCACGCGACCGTCTTCGGCGTTGATGCCGAACTGCACGTTGGAACCGCCGGTGTCGACGCCGATCTTGCGCAGCACTGCGATGGATGCGTTACGCAGGCGCTGGTATTCCTTGTCGGTGAGCGTCTGCGCCGGCGCGACGGTGATCGAATCGCCGGTGTGCACGCCCATCGGATCGAAGTTTTCGATCGAGCAGACGATGATGCAGTTGTCCGCGGAATCGCGGACCACTTCCATCTCGAATTCCTTCCAGCCCAGCACCGACTCTTCGACCAGCACTTCGTGCGTGGGCGAGAGCTCGAGGCCGCGGCCGACGATCTCGATGAATTCTTCCTTGTTGTACGCGATGCCGCCACCCGAACCGCCCAGCGTGAAGCTCGGGCGGATGATGGTGGGGAAGCCGACCGTGGTCTGAATCTCGAGCGCCTGCTCCATCGAGCGGGCCACGGCGGCCTTCGGGCATTCCAGGCCGATGTCGGCCATGGCCTTGCGGAACAGGTCGCGGTCTTCCGCCATGCGGATGGCTTCGCGCGACGCGCCGATCAGTTCGACGCCGTAGGTTTCGAGCACGCCGTGGTCGGCGAGGTCGAGCGCGCAGTTGAGGCCGGTCTGGCCGCCCATCGTGGGCAGCACGGCGTCCGGGCGCTCCTTCGCGATGATGCGTTCGACCGTCTGCCAGTTGATCGGCTCGATGTAGACGGCGTCGGCCGTCTCGGGGTCGGTCATGATCGTCGCCGGGTTCGAATTGACCAGGACGACGCGGTAACCCTCTTCCTTCAGCGCCTTGCAGGCCTGCGCGCCGGAATAATCGAACTCGCAGGCCTGGCCGATGACGATCGGGCCGGCGCCGATGACGAGGATGGTCTTGATGTCGGTGCGCTTTGGCATGGTTTCTCTCGCTAAACGTTGGCGGATGGTGGGTGGGCGGCGGTCGGCGTCAGGACGCTTTCTTCGCCTTGCCCTCTTCCATCGCGGCAATGAACTGGTCGAACAGGTAGCCGACGTCCTCGGGGCCCGGGCTCGCTTCCGGGTGACCCTGGAAGCAGAAGGCCGGGCGGTCCGTCAGGGCGAAGCCCTGCAGCGAGCCGTCGAACAGCGAGGTATGCGTCACGCGCACGTTGCCCGGCAGCGTGGCCGGATCGACCGCGAAACCGTGGTTCTGCGAACTGATCAGCACGCGGCCGGTGTTGTGATCCTTCACCGGGTGGTTCGCGCCGTGGTGGCCGAACTTCATCTTCAGCGTCTTCGCGCCGATGGCCAGCGCCATGATCTGGTGCCCGAGGCAGATGCCGAAGACGGGGATCTTCGTGTCGAGGATCTGCTTCGTCGCCTCGATGGCGTAGTCGCACGCGGCCGGGTCGCCCGGGCCGTTGGCGAGGAAGATGCCGTCGGGATTCATCGCGAGCACGTCGGCGGCGGGCGTCTGTGCCGGTACCACCGTGATGTCGACGCCGCGGCCGGCGAGCAGGCGCAGGATGTTCTGCTTCACGCCGTAGTCGTACGCGACCACGCGGAACTTCTTCGGCGCGTTGTAGAACGCCTGCTTGTCGAGGTCGTAGACGCCCTCGCTCCACTGGTAGGTCTTCGTGGTGCTGACGACCTTCGCCAGATCCATGCCGTTGAGGCCCGGGAAGCCCTTCGCCTTTGCCACCGCCGCGTCGACGTCGATGGCGTCGCCCGCGACGATGCAGCCGTTGAGGGCGCCCTTCTCGCGCAGGATGCGCGTCAGGCGACGCGTGTCGATGCCCGCGATCGCGACGACACCGTGGCGCTCGAGATACTGCGGCAGCGGCTCGACGCTGCGCCAGTTGCTGGCCAGGCGCGGCACGTCGCGCACGATCAGGCCGGCCGCGTGGACGCGGTCGGCTTCGACGTCGACGTCGTTGGTGCCGGTGTTGCCGATGTGGGGGTACGTCAGGGTGACGATCTGGCGGGAATACGACGGGTCGGTCAGGATTTCCTGGTAACCGGTCATGGCGGTGTTGAACACCACCTCGCCAACCGTCTCACCGCGGGCACCGACCGCGTGGCCGTGAAAAACGCTGCCGTCTTCGAGAGCAAGCAGAGCAGGAGTACGCATGGGATGGCCGCCTTCAGGTGCAGCAAAGCCCGCAAGCCAGCGTGAAGCGGCTCGTGGGCCTTGGGGATAAGGAATCGTAGGGCGGGTAAGAATGATAGGTGCGAAGAGGCGTTCTGTCCACCGGAAAACGATGAACGGGTCGCGTTTTCATGGGGACGCGGGGAATGTCGCCGGGCGCGATACAATGCGCGCCGAGGTACCTATCCGAGAACCGCCCGCATGCTGCTCGACCCCGCCCGCCTGGAACGTCCCGATACCGACATCAGGCACGAGCCGTTTTCGTTCATGATCGCCCACGGCCAGCTGCCGGACGACGCCCGCGGCGAGCTGGACCGGGACTTCCCGCAGTACAGCAGCGCGGGGTTCTTCCCCTACGACGCCAGCGACTGCGGCCCGTCGGTCAACGAACTCGTCGAACAGATGACTTCCCGGGAGTTTTCCGCGGCCATCGGCCGTCACCTGGGCATTCCCGGCCTCGAGAACTACCCGACGCTGGTCACGCTGTGCCGCCTGCTCAATCGCCGCCACGGCACGATCCACACCGACAGCAAGTCCAAGATCGCCACGGCGTTGATCTACCTCAACCCGATGTGGCCCGACACCAGTGACGGCTGCCTGCGTTTCCTGAAGTCGATCAACGACATCGACGACATCGTCGCACCCGAGTTGAAGCCGCTCTACGGCGAGTTCGCCGTGTTCCGCCGCGCAGAGAATTCGTTCCACGGCCACCTGCCATACGAAGGCGAGCGTCGCGTGATCCAGGTCGCCTGGCTCACGTCCGAGGAGGAGAAGGCCCGCAAGACCAAGCGCGGCAAGTTCTCGCGGGTGTTCAAGAAGATCTTCGGCAAGCTGGATCGCAAGGTCGGCGCCGACCGGGACCGGAACGCCTCGCATCCGGATTGAGGCTTCGGCGGCTGGCCCGCTCCCGCGGGTTAGCCAGCAGGCTGGCTCCCACCTGCCGGCAGCCAACCCGACTTCGGGAAAGGGCCTGTCTTCGGGTGGGAGCCAGCCTGCTGGCGAAGGGCCCGCGACGGCGCTCAGGCAGTGCCGAAATACCACCCCACGAACACCGCGAACACGCCATAGAGCAGCCCGATCGGCATCAGCCAGCGGGCTTCGACCGAACCGCGGCGGAACATCGCCCAGAGTGCCACCACGGCGACCATCGTGATCAGGCCGGCGACGATCAGCGGCGTATCGAAGAGCCACGGCGTGGCGAACAGCGCCAGCGAGCTCGGGATGGTGGCCTGGATCATCATGGCCCCCGAGATGTTGGCCAGCGCGAGCCGTTCCTTGCCTTGTCGCACCCAGATCAACGCGTTGACCGTCTCCGGCAGCTCCGTGGCCACCGGGCTGAGCACCAGCGCGATAAGGTGCGGCGACATCGCGAAATGCGTACCGAGCGCTTCCAGCTGCCAGACGAAGGTGCGCGAAGCGATGGCGATGACCAGCAACGCGAGACCCGTCTGCAGGACGACCCAGCCCATCGCCGGATTGGCTTCGTGCCGACGGAAGGTGAGCGGCTCGAGCTCTTCGTCGTCCGGGCCACTGGTGTCGTCGCGCATTTCCCGCCAGACGTAGAACGCGTAGGCCGCGAGGAACAGCACGCCCAGCCACGGTTTCCAGGCGAACGCGACGAGACCGAGCCCCACCTTCACCACGAAGATGCCGAGGAACCAGGACTGGTCGCGCGCGAGGCGGCGATTGTCCACGCGCACGCGCGTGTCCTGCCGTTTCAGGCGTTTGCGACCGAGATACAAGGCGATTCCGACCACCGCATAGGCGATGGTGGCGAGCACGAGCGGCCCGCCCAGCGCCGCACCGACGCCGATGTCGCGCGCCTCGGGCGTCTTGCCGAAGATGACGGCGACGAAGGTGACGGCACTCTCGGGCAACGCGGTGCCGAACGCGGCGAGCACGGTGCCGGTGGTGGTGGCACCGAGGCTGAGCTTTCGCCCGAACCATTCCACCCCGTTGACGAAGTATTCGCAGGCGAAATAAATGGCTCCCGCGGATACCAGGAACAGGAAACACGTCAGCAGCATGTCTGGAGCTTTCAGGCCGGGCGAGCGCGCAGAACCGATGGCACAACGACACGGCTCGCCCGGCCCGGGTGAGCATGTCGATGGCCAAAGGTCTCGCCGGGCGCGCGACGCACGATCCGTGCGTCGCTGCCGTTCGCGCCATGGGGTCGTGAGACCGCCAAGTCTGTTGACGCGAACTCCTCAGGGGGAACGAGGATGGCTACTCCCCAATGACTTCGGGGCGCATCTTAACATGGGTTCGAGATTGGGGTGGGAGCCAGCCTGCTGGCGAAGGGTGCTTGCGGCAGGCACGCATCGCCAGCAGGCTGGCTCCCACCGAAAAGCGTCAGACCTTCGCGGCGATCACGTCCTCGATGGTCCACGCGCCCGGGGCGCGACCGGCGATCCACGCCGCCGCTTCCAGCGCGCCGCGCGCGAAGATCGAACGATCCGTCGCCCGGTGGCCGAGTTCGATGCGCTCGCCCTGCCCCATGAGCAGCGCCTGGTGCTCTCCGACGATGTCGCCGCCGCGAACGACGGCGAAGCCGATCGTGCCGCTCTTGCGCGCGCCAGGACGCCCTTCGCGCGCGTACACCGCGAGCTCGTCGAGGGACGCGCCACGGCCGGCGGCGGCGGCGTGTCCAAGGGCCAGCGCGGTGCCCGACGGCGCGTCTTCCTTGCGACCGTGGTGCGCTTCGACGATGTCGAGGTCCCACCCCGGCAGCGCCGCGGCGGCTTCGCGAAGCAGGCGCGTCAGCACCGCCACGCCGAGGCTGAAGTTGGCGGCGCGCAGCACCGGGCTGCGTTCGGCCGCCTTGCCGAGGCGATCTTCGAGTTCCGGGGACAGACCGGTGGTGCCGGTGACGAGCGCGGCACCGTTCGCCTCGCAGTACGCGAGCGCGCTCTCGAGGCCTTCGGGGCCGCTGAAATCGATGACCACGTCCGCGGCGGTCGCTTCGCTCCAGTCGGAGAAACGCAGCGCGGAGACGTCGCCATAGGCCGCCTTGCCGAGTCGCGCCGAGCCCGGCGAGACGACGGCCTGCACGAGGTCGAAGCGTTCGTCGTCGCGCACCAGGTCGAGCAAGGCGATGCCCATGCGACCGGAAGCGCCGCTGATGACGAGACGGATGGGGCGGGTCATGCGATGGCCTCGTTGGATTCGGACGGCCATCCTAACAGCGGAACCGGTGGGAGCCAGCCTGCTGGCGATGGACGCTGAGACGAGCACCCATCGCCAGCAGGCTGGCTCCCACCGGACTATGCGCCTATGACGTCACGCGCGACCAGAAGTCCTTTACGCCGTCGATGAACGTGTTCGAACGCGGCGTGTGCTTCGCGGCTTCCTCGCCCACGAACGTCGCTTCCAGCTGCGTCAGCAGCTCGCGCTGCTCCTTCGTGAGGCGCACCGGCGTTTCGACGACCACCGTGCAGATGAGGTCGCCCGTGCGGCCGCCGCGAACCGACTTCACGCCACGTCCGCGCAGGCGGAACTGATGGCCCGTCTGTGTTTCGGGCGGCACGTTGACCGACACTTCGCCTTCCAGCGTCGGCACCTGCAGATCGGTACCGAGCGCGGCCTGCGCGAAGCGGATGGGCATCTCGCAGTAGAGGTCGGAACCGTCGCGCTGGAAGATCGCGTGCTCGCGCACGCGCACTTCCACGTAGAGATCGCCCGCCGGCGAACCGGCGGGGCCAGCCTCGCCCTGCCCCGTCAGACGGATACGGTCGCCATTGTCGACGCCGGCGGGAATGCGCACGGACAAGGTGCGCTCTTCTTCGAGACGTCCTTCGCCGTGGCACTTCTTGCACGGCTTGTCGATCTTCTGTCCCGAGCCGTGGCAGGTCGGGCAGGCCTGCTGGATCGAGAAGATGCCGTTCTGCATGCGCACGCGACCGTGACCCGCGCACGTGCTGCACGTGGACACCTTGCCGTCTTCAGAGCCCGTGCCGTTGCAGTGATGACAGTTGACCTGAGTCGGCACCTCGATCTTCTTATCGACGCCGAACACGGCCTCTTCGAGATCGAGATCCATCATGTAACGCAGGTCGGCGCCACGGCGCGCGCGCTGGCGGCCACCGCCGCCACCGAAGATGTCGCCGAAGATATCGCCGAAAATGTCGCCCACGTCGCCGAAACCGGCGCCATTGCCGCGACCACCGAAGCCGCCGCCCTCGAAGGCGGCATGGCCGTACTGATCGTACGCCGCGCGCTTCTGCGCGTCGGAAAGCACGTCGTAGGCTTCCTTGGCTTCCTTGAATTTGTCGATCGCCTCCGGGTCGTCCGGATTGCGGTCGGGGTGGTACTTCATCGCGACGCGACGAAAGGTCTTCTTGAGGTCGCCCTCGGTCACGGTGCGTTCGACACCGAGGACTTCGTAGTAGTCGCGCTTGCTCATGTCACGCTTGCTTTCCCTGGATGGACGAACGCGCCGGCGGGTTTCCCCTCGGCGCGAGCGTTCCGATCGATCACTGGAGTCGCGTCGCGGGGATCCACCCGCGACGCGCCGTTTCGCTCACCGGACGACTTACTTCTGGTCGCCCTTGACCTCGGTGAACTCGGCGTCCACGACGTCGTCGGGCTGGGCCGAACCGCCACCCGGGGCCGACTGCTGCGAGGTGTCCTGCGCGCCGCCGGACTGCGCCGCCGCGTACAGCGACTGCGCCACCTGCTCCAGGTTGGCGACCTTGGCTTCGATCGCGGCCTTGTCGTCGCCGTCCTTGACCTTTTCCAGTTCCGACACCGCGCCGTCGATGGTGGCGAGCTGCTCGGCCGGAATCTTGCCGCCGTGCTCCTTCAGCTGGCTGCGGGTCGAGTGGACCAGCTGATCGGCCTTGTTGCGGACCTGCACCAGCTCGTGGAACTTCTTGTCTTCCTCGCGGTTGGCTTCGGCGTCGGCGACCATGCGCTGGATCTCGTCTTCCGACAGGCCCGAGCCGGCCTTGATCTCGATCTTCTGTTCCTTGCCGGTCTTCTTGTCCTTCGCCGACACGTGCAGGATGCCGTTGGCGTCGATGTCGAAGGTGACCTCGATCTGCGGCATGCCGCGCGGCGCCGGGTCGATGCCCTGCAGGTCGAACTTGCCGAGCGACTTGTTGAAGCGGGCCTGCTCGCGCTCGCCCTGCAGCACGTGCACGGTGACCGCGGTCTGGTTGTCGTCGGCCGTGGAGAACACCTGCGAGGCCTTGGTCGGCACGGTGGTGTTCTTCTCGATCAGCTTCGTCATCACGCCGCCCATCGTCTCGATGCCGAGCGACAGCGGGGTGACGTCGAGGAGCAGGACGTCCTTGACCGAACCGCCCAGCACGCCGCCCTGGATCGCGGCGCCGACGGCGACGGCTTCATCCGGGTTGACGTCCTTGCGCGCTTCCTTGCCGAAGAAGTCCTTCACGGCTTCCTGCACCTTCGGCATGCGGGTCTGACCGCCGACGAGGATGACCTCGTGGATGTCGGAGACGCGCAGGCCGGCATCGTTCAGCGCCGTGCGGCACGGTTCGATGGTGCCCTTGACGAGGTCTTCGACCAGCGCTTCGAGCTTGGCGCGGGTGAGCTTGATGTTGAGGTGCTTCGGACCGGACGCGTCGGCCGTGACGTACGGCAGGTTGATCTCGGTCTGGTGCGACGACGAGAGTTCGATCTTCGCGCGCTCGGCGGCGTCCTTCAGACGCTGCAGCGCGAGCTGATCCTGGCGCAGGTCGAAGCCCTGCTCCTTCTTGAACTCTTCGACGAGGTAATCGATGACGCGGTTGTCGAAGTCTTCGCCACCGAGGAACGTGTTGCCGTTCGTCGCCAGCACTTCGAACTGCTTCTCGCCGTCGACGTTGGCGATCTCGATGATCGACACGTCGAACGTGCCGCCGCCGAGGTCGTACACCGCGATCTTGCGGTCGCCCGTGGCGGTCTTGTCGAGGCCATAGGCCAGCGCGGCCGCGGTCGGCTCGTTGATGATGCGCTTGACCTCGAGGCCCGCGATCTTGCCGGCGTCCTTCGTGGCCTGGCGCTGGCTGTCGTTGAAGTACGCCGGCACGGTGATGACCGCTTCGGTGACCGCTTCGCCAAGGAAGTCTTCGGCGGTCTTCTTCATCTTCATGAGGACCTTCGCGGAGACTTCCTGCGGGGCCATCTTCTTGCCGTCGGCGGTCTGCACCCAGGCGTCGCCGTTCTCATGCGCGACGATGCCGTACGGCACCAGCTTGATGTCCTTCTGCACTTCGGCGTCGGTGAACTTGCGGCCGATGAGGCGCTTCACCGCGTAGAACGTGTTCTTGGGGTTGGTGACGCTCTGGCGCTTGGCCGGCGCACCGACCAGGACTTCGTTGTCCTTGGTGAACGCGACGATGGACGGCGTGGTGCGATCGCCTTCCGAGTTTTCGATGACGCGTGCGGTCGTACCTTCCATCACTGCGACGCAGGAGTTGGTCGTACCGAGGTCGATGCCGATGATCTTGGCCATTGAAGTTGCTCCGTATTTCTAAGCGGCCCCCGCGGCCGCGACTGTTTGTGAAAGTGGGGCCCTGCCCCATCGATTCAATACCTGGTGAGACTCCCCGACCACGCGGATACGGCGTGGCGCGGGGCTTTGTTCAGTTGTCGCGCACCACGGCGACGAGCGCCGGACGCAGCAGACGGTCGTTCAGCACGAAGCCCTTCTGCACCACGGCGACGACGGTGTTGGGCGCGTGCTCGCTGGAATCCACCGAGCTGATGGCCTGGTGGTGTTCCGGATTGAACGGCTGATGCAGCGGATCGATCACCGTGAGGCCGTTGGCCTGCGTGACCTTTTCCATCTGCCTGAGCGTCAGCTCCAGGCCCTCGCGCAGCGCCTTCGCATCGGCCTGCTCGTTGGCGAGACCGAGCGCGAGACCGTCGTAAACGGGAAGCAGCTCGGCGAGCAGCTTTTCATTGGCGAAACGGCGGGCCTGATCCAGGTCGCGCTGCAGGCGGCGACGCTGGTTTTCGATCTCCGCCCGCTCGCGCAGCACGGTTTCGCGTGCGCCGGCGAGCTCGATTTCGAGGGCGCCGAGCTTCGCGGTGAGCGCGTCGAGATCGGCATTCATGCCCTCGGCCGCACTGCCGTCCTGCGCCGTGTCCGGCACGTGGGGATCGTTGTTCTGCATGCTTACTCCAAATGTCAGCTTACCGGCCGCTCCTGTGAGCGGCCGAACATTCGCGGGAAATACTAAACCCGCCTCCCGGGGCGGTTTATGAGGTCGCCGCGGCGCGATTCAAGGCGTCGCTGAGCAATCCCGCGGTGGCTTGTACCACGGGGATCACCCGCTAATATGACATACGCGTCGGTCCAATAACTCCGATCGCGCCCAGCATGCGGCCGTTCGTGCCGTAGGTGGCGGTGACGATGCTGCAGCCGTCGAGGGCGGAGAAACCGGACTCCTCGCCGATGAAGAGGCGCACGCCGGGCGCCTTGACGCACATTTCCATCAGCTGGAGCAGGTCGCGCTTCTGCTGGAAGGCGTCGAACAGGTCGCGAAGCCGGTCGATGTCGGCCAGCTCGGAGTAGCCCATCAGGTTGGTCTGGCCGCTGACGAGGACGTCGTCGGCGTCGTCGCTGGCGAACGAGGCCGTGGCGAGCTCCACGGCCGCCGCGAGCATGCGATTGAGCTCGCCGCCGGCCTCGCGCAGCTCCGACGCCAGGTGCGCGCGGATGTCCGCCAGGCGGAAGCCGGCGAACTGGGCATTGAGGTAATTGGCGGCCTGTTCCAGCTCGCCCGATGCCAGCGGACGCGCCAGCTGCACCACGCGGTTCTGCACCTGGTTGTCCGAGAACACCAGGATCACCAGGACGCGGGCATCGGGCAGCGACACGAAATCGATATGGCGCAGCGGAAAGTCGCCTTGCCGCGGCACGGTGACCACGCCGGCGAAGTGGGTCATCGCCGAAAGCAGGTTGGACACGTTGCCCAGGAGGTCGCGCGTGGTCGTCTGGTGCGGGGGCAACCCGCCCTGCAGGCGCGCCATCTCGTCGCGCGGCAGCGGTTTCAGTTCGAGCAGGCTGTCGACGAAGAGGCGCAGGCCGCGCGGCGTGGGAATGCGCCCCGCCGAGGTGTGCGGCGACGCCACGAGACCGGCGTCTTCGAGGTCGGCCATGATGTTGCGGACGGTGGCCGGGCTGACCTCGAGGCCGGACGACCGCGCGAGCGTGCGCGATCCCACGGGCTCGCCGTCCGAAAGGTATTGGGAGATCAGGGTCCGCAGGAGCCGGCGCGCGCGAGCATCGATGTCGTGACCGGAGAACGGATTCATGCGCCTGACTGGTTAGGATGAGGGGTGGATCGTCCCGGCTATCAATAAGGTCTCGGCCCTCCGCTTGCAAGTCTCGGCTTCTGCGACGCCGCTGCCGCTACAATCGGCGCGATTCCCTTTCGCCGCCTCGGTGCCCATGCTCACCTCGCTCTACGTCCGCCAGTTCGCCGTCGTCGAAGAAGCCGAAGTGGCCTTCGGCCCGGGCCTTACCGTGGTCAGCGGCGAGACCGGCGCCGGCAAGTCGCTGCTCGTGGACGCCCTGATGCTGCTGGCCGGCGCCCGCGCCGACAGCGGCATGGTGCGCGCCGGTTCCGATCGCGCCGAGCTGGCCGCCGAGTTCGACCTCGCCGGCCTGCCCGAAGCCACCGAGTGGCTGCGCCAGCAGGAACTGGACGACGGCGAGACGTGCCAGCTGCGCCGCGTGATCCGCACCGAAGGCAGCTCGCGCGGCTGGATCAACGGCCGTCCGGCCAGCCTGGCGCAGATGTCGGCGCTGGCCGCGCTGATCGTCGAGATACATGGTCAGCACGAACACCAGGCCCTGCTTTCGCGGCAGCATCAGATGGCGCTGCTCGACGCCTACGCCGGCAACGAGTCCCTGCAGGCCGCCGTCCGCGACACCGCCCGCGCATGGCGCGACGCCGTGGCACGCATCCGCACGCTGTCCGGCGGCGACGATCGCGAGCACCAGATCGACCTGCTCAGCCACGAGCTGGCCGAACTCGACCGCTGGGCGCTCGCACCCGCCGCGCTGGAAGACCTCGAAGCGCAGCACCGCCGCCTCGCCAACGCGGGCCGCCTGGCCGAAGGCGCCAACGGCGTCGTCGAGATGCTGGACGGCGAAAGCGAATTCGCGATCGGCCGTGCCCTGCTTCGTGCGCATGCCGAGCTCTCTCGGCTCGCGGAACTCGACGCCACGCTCGCGCCGACGCTCGACCTGCTCGACAGCGCGCAGATCCAGGTGGGCGAAGCCGTCGACGGCCTCAGTCGCTACGCGCAGGATGTCGAACTCGATCCGGAACGCCTCGCCGAAGTCGACACGCATCTCACCCACCTGCACGACCTGTCGCGCCGGTATCGCCTGCCGATCGAGGAACTGACGGCGAAGGCGGAAGAACTCCGCGAACGCCTGGCCGAACTCGAAGGTGCGGGCGACGCGCTGGAGCGCCTCGGCATCGAGCGGGATCGCCTCCGCGTCACCTACGACACGGCGGCGACGGCGCTGTCCGCGGCGCGTGCCGACGCGGCATCGCGTCTGGGCACGGCCGTGGCGGGCCTGATGGGCGAACTGGGCATGGCCGGCGGGCGGCTCGAAGTCGCGCTGGAACCGGCCGACGGCACGGATCCGGATCCGCTGGGTCGCGAACGCTGCGAACTGCTGGTGAGCGCGAACCCCGGCCAGCCGCCCCGTCCGCTGCGCAAGGTGGCCTCGGGCGGCGAACTCGCCCGCATCAGCCTCGCGATCGAAGTGGCCACGCTCGGCAACGACAACATCGGCTGCATGATCTTCGACGAGGTCGACACCGGCATCGGCGGCGCGGTGGCCGAAGTGGTCGGCCAGAAGCTGCGCGCCCTCGGCGAGCGCGTGCAGGTGATGTGCGTCACGCACCTGCCGCAGGTGGCGGCGCAAGGTCATTCGCATCTGAAGGTGGCAAAGGAAAGCGACGGCGAAGCCACCCGCACCCGCATACACGCACTCGACGCCGCCGGCCGCCGCGACGAACTCAGCCGCATGCTCGGCGGCGTGGAGATCACCAAGGAAACCCGCGCGCACGCGAAGAAGATGCTGGACCGCGCGCAGGGCTGACACCCGCCCGATCACACGCACGGCCGACGTATCGGCACGCCCGTGCAGGAGCGGACGTCAGGCGCGGATCAGCCCCCGCTCCTGCGCCATCCGGTAGAGATCCAGTTCCGACCCCGCGTTGAGCTTGTTCATCACCGCGGCACGGTGGATGTAGATCGTCTTCTGCCCGATGCCCAGTTCCGCCGCGACCTGCTTTGGCGCCCGACCGGCCGCGAGCAGCAGGAAGACCTCACGCTCGCGCGCCGTCAGACGGTTGAACGGATCGAGGTCCGCGGTGGTACGCCCCGAGCGTCGCTCGCGCAGATCGGAGCTGAGGTACTGATCGCCCCCGAGGACGGACCGCACCGCGGCCACCAGTTCCTCCGGCGCCACGCCCTTGGTGACGTAACCCTTCGCGCCCCGACGCAACGCCTCGGAAACGTAGGGCTCGCCGTCGTGCATGCTCAGCACCACGATCTTCATCCCGGGAGCGATGCTGCCGAGGTGCTCGATCAGGGGCAGGCCGCTGCCGTCCGGCAAGGACAGGTCGACCGCCACCAGGTCGGGCCGGTGCTGGGTGACCGCATCCACGGCCTCGTCGGCGTTGCGCGCTTCGGCGACGACGTCCAGATCGGGCTCCAGCTCGATGAGCCGCTTGAAACCTTCACGGACGATGGCGTGGTCATCTACTAGGACGATTCTTGGCATGGACAGAATGTAGCAGGCTCTCCCGACGCGTGCGTACGGGCAAGACCAGACAACGACTCCGCCCATCCGCCATGTAACATTCCGGCATGCGACTACTTGGTTCTTCCCGCTTCGCCGGGCCTATCTTTGCCATCGCCTACGCCGTCGCGTGGGTGATGCTATGGCCGACGGAGCAGCCCTATTGGGTACTGCCCTTCGGCTTGCGGTTCGGCGCCCTTCTGCTGCTACGCACCCGCGACTGGTTCTGGATCCTTGGCGCCGAGATCGTGGCCAGCGCGTTCTGCGAATGGCGTAGCGGCCTGCCCATCGGCGGCGCCGGCTTCATGCTGGGCGACGCACCCGAGCCCCTGATGGTGGCCGCCTGCGTCTGGCTGCTGCGTCGCGCGCACCTGCACGCCAGCCTCAATACCCCGGAAGACGTCGCGCGCCTGCTGCTTTCCGCGATGGTCACCGCCACGGTCGCCACCGCGGGCAACGCCGCGATGATGGCCTCGATGCACCCCGCCGCCCCGGTGGAAATGCTCGGCACCACGTTCGGCAGCGACCTGCTCGGCAACTACCTCGGCGTCCTGCTGGTCGTGCCCGTCATGGTGCTCGTGTTCCGCGAGCGCCCCACGCAGGCGTCCCTGGCCGAGCTGCTGCTCGACGGCCTGCTGGTGATGCTGCCCTCGCTCGCGATCCTGATCACACTGGCCGAGTACTCGCCGCAGCCGCAGTTCGCCCGCGTGCTCTCGCTCGCCCCGGTGCTGTTCTTCGCCTTCCGCCACGGCTGGCGCGGCGCCGGCCTGGCCATGCTGATCACCAGCGTGGGCCTGAACGTCACCGAGGACATGATCGGCCGCGGGGTTCCCACGGCCGCCGCCCACCTCTTCCTCGCCGTGGCCGGCACCGGCACGCTGATGCTCGGCGCCGCGACGGATGCCCTCCGCCGCAGCAGCGAGAGGGTGGCCCAGCAGAACACCCATCTGGCGGCGGCTAACCAGCGGTTGGACCAGCTGGCGCGCCAGCTTCGCGACGCCGCCCGAGGCAACCTGCAGGCGGAGGAGAACCTGCGCAAGCACATGGCCGCGGAGCTCCACGACGAGCTCGGCCAGAACCTCACGGCCATCCAGACCCACCTGAAGCTCGCCCAGAACCGTCTCGGCAACGCCGGCCTGGACGACATCGGGGTGTCGATCAACGGCATCCTCGGTCACATGCGCCGCGCGCTGCACAAGATGCTCGACAGCCTGCGCCCCTCGGTCCTCGACGAGTTCGGCCTGTTCCGGGCGCTGGACGAGGGCCCGATCCGCGACATGCTCACCGCCGCGGGCATCCAGTACGCCACCGACCTGCGCGGCGAACCCCGCCTGCTCGACGACGACACCCTGACGGCGATCTATCGCGTCGTCCAGGAGAGCGCCACGAACGTCGTGCGTCATTCCGGTGCAAGTCGGATGATGCTGCGGTTGCGTATCGGCCTCCGTGATACCGGACCGGTCGCGATCCTCGATATTCGCGACAACGGCGCCGGCCTGCCGTCCACGCCCCGCCCCGTGCGAACCGATGGGGGAGGCCGTGGACTGCAGGGTATGAGCGACCGCATTACCGCCCTTGGCGGACTCTTCCGCATCCGGCCAGAACCGGTAGGCCTTCACCTAAGGGTGCTGCTGCGCAGCACAAGTATCGGATCCGACATAGGAAATTTTCCGATACCGGGTGGGTGAACGCTTCGTTAGCATCCCATTATCGATGTGGGGGAGCCGCCGTCGAGAGACGGTGAGCCCAGGTCGGTCGTGGGGACGATCGGCCTGATGAGGCGACAGGATGTCAGCCTCGCCGGTACGACATGGCAGTCCGTGATTCTGCGAGCAACTCGCGTTTCACGAGCCATGAAGATGCCGGATCAAGCCGCCGGTGGACAGGAGTCCACCGGCGGCGTTTTTATGTGCACGTTTGGAGAATCTCACCCTCCCCCGAGCATATCCGGTGGGAGCCAGCCCGCTGGCGATGGGTTCGCCGGCAAGGCCATTACCAGCAACTGTCGCCCCACCGCGCAACAAAAAAGGCCCCGCAGGGCCTTTTCGTGACGATCCGGTCGGCGCCTCAGCGCTTCTTCTTGGGCCGCACGTAGAGCACCAGGCTGTGGTCCTCGATGACGTAGCCATGGCGGTCGGCGATCTCGTGCTGGAGGCGTTCGATCTCCTCGCTGATGAACTCGATGACCTTTCCGCTGTCCACGTCGATCATGTGATCGTGATGCTTGCCGCGGTCGAGCTCGTAAACGGCCTGGCCGCCCTCGAAGTTGTGCTTCATCACGATGCCGGCGGCTTCGAACTGGGTCAGCACGCGGTACACCGTGGCAAGGCCGATATCCTCCTGATGGGAGAGCAGGCGCTTGTAGATGTCTTCAGCGGTGAGGTGGGGCTGATCGGCTTCCTCGAAAATCTGGAGGATGCGCATCCGGGGATGCGTGACTTTCAGGCCCGCCTTGCGGAGCTCTTTGGTTTCCTGGTCCATGGTAAGACCCCTCGCGGTGCCATAAGGCGCTTAGTGTATCATCACAGACTTCACGATCCGGACGTTACTACGCATGCATAAGCTCATCCGCACGCTGGGTTTGGCCATGATGGCGACCGCCATCGCGGGCTGTGGCCTCGTCTATACCCCCGACGTGCAGCAGGGCAACCTGCTCGACAAGAAGAACGTCGACCAGCTGCAGCCCGGCATGACCAAGCGCCAGGTGCTCGTGCTGCTGGGTACCCCGTCGGTGATCTCGCCGTTCGATCAGGATCGCTGGGATTACGTCTCGACCTTCTCGCATCGCGGCCGGAAGATGACGACCCGCACGCTCACCCTCACCTTCAACAACGACACCCTGGTCCGTACCGAGGGCGATTTCTTCGCTCAGGACGCCAAGGAGCTGCTGAAGGATTCCGAGAAGTACAAGGCCAACCCGACGGGCGGCGCCGAGGGCGACAAGAACACCAGCCCCAAGAAGGACGACGGCGACGGCGGCATCTTCGGCGGCGGCTCGTCGGACGACGGCAAGAAATAAGCGACCCGGATCAGGCGCCGCGCTTGGCGCGGCGCCGCCTCGCCTCCATCGGATCGAGGATCAGCGGGCGATACAGCTCGAGGCGATCGCCCTCTTCCAGCACACGGTCGGTAGCGACCTTCTTCGCAAAGATACCGAGCCTGCCCGGATCCGGCAGTACACCCGCCGGCAGCCCCGCCATGGCCCGCTCCGCCGCCTGCCATGCCGTGGTGCCCAGGGGTACCGTCAGCGGCAGCACCACCTGCCCCTCGGGCCCGGCGTAGGCGACCTCGATAGCGATCTCAGCCATACTGCCGACGCGCCTCGTCGCAGAAGTCGTCGACCATGCGGTTGGCCAGTTGCTGGAAACCCATCTTCAGCACGCTGCCGCCGAGGCCGGCGTAATCGAAATCCAGCTCCAGGGCGATCTTGCAGCCGACGTCGCCAAGGGCCTGGAAGGTGAAGGTGCCATCGAGCGAGCGGAACGGACCTTCCACGAACTTCATCGTGAGCCTTTCCGGACGCTGCATGGTGTTGCGGGTAGTGAAGTTCTGCTTGAGGCCCGCGAACTTGAGATCGAGGCGCGCCACCAGCACATCGTCGGCCCGCTCCACCACCGTGGCGGCGTCACACCAGCCGAAGCGCTTTGGGTATGCTTCCACATCGTTGACCAGGTCGAACATCTGCGCGGGCGTGAACGGCACGATCGCACTGCGGCGGATTTCAATCATGAAGACCTCGTCTGTTTCGCCGGCGCATGGATCCGCCGGCCTTGTATCAGGGACCCGATAGACCGATTTTAGCGGACATGGCAAAAGCGAAAGCAAAGGACACGGAAAAGGAAGGCCGCGGCACGATCGCGCTGAACAAGCGCGCGCGTCACGAATACCACATCGACCAGCGCTTCGAAGCCGGCATGGCGTTGCAGGGCTGGGAGCTCAAGTCGCTGCGCGCCGGCCGCATCAACTTCGGCGAGGGCTGCTACGCGATCATCCAGCACGGCGAGGTGTTCCTCGTCGGCGCGCAGATCCCGCCGCTGATCAGCGCATCCACCCACGTCGTCGCCAACGACCGGCGCACACGCAAGCTGCTGCTGCATCGCGAGGAGATCGACCGGCTGGTCGGCGCCGTCGAGCGCAAGGGCTACACCCTCGTCCCCACCGCGATGTACTGGAAGAACAACAAGGTGAAGTGCGAGATCGGCCTGGCCAAGGGCAAGCAGGACCACGACAAGCGCACTGCGGAGAAAGAGCGCGAGTGGGCCGTCGACAAGCAGCGCGTCATGCGCGCCCACAACCGCAAGGCCTGACCTGAACAGCCGGCCGACGCCCATTGTGGGTGTCATGCGCCGGCCATATACTGATAAGCGTAGTCACACCACGTTTTTCCCCGGGGGTGTTCTGGTTTCGACGGGGGTAGTGCGATCTACTGGTGCATGCCGAGGGGGTGGCTTTCCTCGTTAATCCAGCTGCAAAACATATAGTTGCCAATGACAACTACTACGGTGACAACTCGGTGGCTCTCGCCGCCTAAGCTGTCCGGCCCTTAAAACCGGCCAAACCCCCGAACCGGTCTTGTGCTCATGCTCGCCGGTGTAGGGTCACTATCATGAGACCGCCGAAAGACCCTCCATCTGTGGGTCTGACGCTAGACCAATCAGATATGTTCGTCGGTGCGCTTAGCACGCCGTGCTGCTGACGAACGAGATCTAACGGTGAGCTAAGCATGTAGATCTGGGGATTAAACGCCTTCGGACGCGGGTTCGACTCCCGCCACCTCCACCAATCAAGCAGAAGGGTCAACGCCAGCGCGTTGACCCTTTTTTTTGCTCATGGGTGCCCACACGATGCGCCTTAAGGAACGATTGCCAGTCGCTGCTGGCTGCCGTAACCCACTTGCGCACGCAGCCCCTCGGCCTTCATGAGCCGACGCACGCGATGACGGCTGCACGTTTCGCCAACCCCGCGCAGGTCCATCGTGACCTTGCGGTACCGTAGACTGTGCCGCTGGCCAGCGAGGCGTGCTTGATCCGGCCTTGCAGACGCTCGTCCTCGCGCTGACGAACGCTGCTTCGCTCGTGCAGCCAGGCGTAGTAGCCGCTGCGATGCACTCCCAGCACCCGGCACATCGCAACCAGACGAAATTCGTGGACATGCGCACGCATGAATGCGTACTTCGCCCTCGCCCCTTGGCAAAGTACGCGACGGCATGTTCAACCGGTCGATGCAACGGCATTGTTGAACCACATTATCGGGGTTTGCTATCCCAGCGTCTTTCGCGGCCGCTGGTTTAAACGACAAGCAATTCGGTTCAAGTCGTCCTGGATGATGACTGACAGGTCAGTGCTGTCAGGGAAATACTGCCGAAGGAGCCGAATGGTATTTTCGTTAGTCCCGCGCTGCCAGGGGCTCTGCGGATCGCAAAAATAGACTTGCACGCCCGTAGCGGCAGTAAGTGCTTTGTGACTTGCCAGCTCTCTTCGCACTCTGCTCCCAGCCTTACGACGAGTGCTTGGGAAGCCCGATCCGGGCAGCGACGTCCACAACCGTGAAGCCCCGCTCGATGACCAGCTTGACCGCCTCTGCCCTGAACTCGGCCGTGTACTGCTTGTTGCTCATAAACACCCTGTCGAAACCGCCAATTATGGCCCTTTAGATGTCTAGAGAAGTCTGGCCGGTCCAAGGCGACAGTGACTTGACGGAAAGCTCTAACCCACTCGGTAGGGATAGGCAACTCGATGTTCTTCATGCGGGATCGAATCGGCCCACCCACGAGGCCTATACTCCGCCAGTACCAAGCAGTAAAAGTATCAGGAGAAGGAAAAGCTGCAGTATCGCGACGACGATCGAAATCCATTTCGGCAATTTTTTCGACAGTACAAGCATGAATAAATTGAGCAACCAGAACACTGCTGGAATGACAACGTAAAAAACGAATTCCCCTGTGTATCGGACAGGAAAGCCCCTTACCGCGGACGGATATCTTGGGGTGTGCTGCCCGAGGGCGGCGGCGAGCCCAAGAATGAATTTCAACATCCAGACCACCGAAAGCAAAGCAAACGCTACTCGACGTTTCGAGCCGTTTACTGCAACATTCATAGGTCCACTCCTCCCAGCGATTCCCTCGCACCAAACCCGAGACCTTCGAAAATCACCGGCCCCATGAGCTGATTCATAATGGGATTCGGACCGAGGCCAGTTCCCACAACCTGCGCACCCACTACTCCATTTCTCGCCTGGATTGAGATGTTTACCGACCCACCGAATAGATGGCCGGGTTTAGTCACATTCGTGATGGTCATCCCGCACGGATCAACCGTTTGATTGATCGGGTTGCCGCTTATCAGACCTGGCAGCATGAGGTCACGACTTCCGTCCTGCGCGGGCGGCGCGCCGGGAGCCGAGAAATTCCTCATGGCATTGAACGCGTCAACAGGCGTGCAGTTGCCAGCACACAGTGGAATCCACAAATTATAATAGTGATTTCCTAGCCCCGACGTTTGCGGAATCCCTCCGTCGCCATGGAAAATCGCATTGAACGCGATTCCTTGTTCCAATCCCAATGGGTCGACGTAAATCAGTGGGTTGCCACCGACATAACCGTAAGTACTCGACCCGCCCTGCAAGCCGATGGGATCACTCTGGATGTACCGCCCCGTCGCCGGGTCGTAGTACCGATTGACGTTGTAAGACAACCCACTCTCGGTATCGAAGTACTGCCCTGGGTAGCGCAGATTTAGGACATAACCGATTTCTGAGACGGGCGCGCGTTCGCCGAATGCGTTGGCCCTAAAGTCCCATTCCCAAATTGACGCTCCCATTGCATTTGTCACTTTCCGAGGAGGATCGAAACTGTGCCGCCAATGCGCCCCCATTGCGGTCGAGGCGACGATGTTGTTGCTGTTGTAGAAGCGGCGAAAGGTCAGGGCTTTGTCGCCCCCGAAATCGGTATCCTGCTGATACTTGTTACCGTTCGACGCGTTGATCGGGTCGCCCACAAAGTTAGAACCCGGACATATGGTGCCGCCTCACTTGCCGCATCACCGAGGCTCCGAGCAGGACTTGATCCGCCTGCCGATCCGCCGTTTCCGCCACTGGTTGGGGCACATCCGCCCAGATTCCTCTCTGGACTCTGGGCGGGGTATTCAGTCGCCCAGACGCCGAAGCCCAGCGTATCGGGATGCCTCGCCACGTTTACGGCAGGTGCGGAGTCGCGAGCGTCCGTGTCGTAGTAGTAGTAATAAAAGGGAGCGCAATTACTGGTGCACCCTCCGAGCATCTGCGCCGTCAGTGCGGCAACGCCCGCATCCAGAGGCGGAAAAGTTCCGTTATATCCGCTAGTCAGGTAGTAGGGTGCGCCGTAAGTCGACTTGGCCCAGACCGGTCCGCTTGGGTTCAAGACCAAGGCAATGATGCTCCAGAGCACCAAGCGTATGAGCGAGCGCGCTGAGTTCCTTTTCTTACGCATTGCGGCGGCCTTGAGAAAGGTGGCGTATTATCGAAATTCATCATGATCGGCGCGTGTCGGCGCCAGCCAACGTGCGCTGTAGGGTTTTCCCTACAAGGTCGGGCGCGCACCACCTAAAGGCGTTCGCCCGTCGACCCGTCGCAACAATCGCCAACCTTGGCTCTCAGGTCTGTCGTATGACATCCGACGCGGTCGCCGACAGCGTGGAGAACCGTCGCGTTGCAAACGCTTTGTTGCGATCACCGACAATTCTTCGCCAATTTCACCGCAGGATCCCGCTCGATCTGCACATCCGATTCGACGTGCATCACGACCAGCGCCCCGGTCTTGTCATCGAGATCGCTCACGACGGCAACCGCCGATGTCCTCGTGCCATCGACCACAGAAATCTGCTTGCCTCTCTCGATCGCCTCGATGGAGCTCTTGGGGAAATCCTTATTCAGGGCTTTGACGAAACAGAGCGAATACGCGTCCACGGTCTTGGTCGTCGCGAACGTCGTCTTGGGTGACTTGAGAGTCACCGGCTTCTCATTCGTCGCACCGGCGGCGAAAGGCGCGAGGGCCAGGCCGAGGATCAGGAGGCTGCGCATGGCGATTCCTTCTTTGTCGGGGGGATCGGCCGATCGTACGGGTGCCTCGCCGGGATTTCTGTAGGCGTTCGCCTACGTGGCGCCCCTATGCCCCGGGCAGGCCCCGCTGCCCGGCCACCCGGCATAGTTCCACCGGCGGATTCCGTCTCAAAAGGCTCCGGCCTAGTCTCGATCCATGGCTACCGTCGACACCGAAACCGTTCTCAACCGCGCCCGGCTCGCGCTCGATGCGAGCGACGTGGGTACGGCCATCCTCGAGGGGGACATGGACGAGGCGCGATTCCGCGCGCACCTGATGCGGAGTCAGGCGCTGGAGCTGGGGCTCGACGATGTCGCCCATGCCGCCTTGCTGGTCATCGTGCTGCTGCCGCCGACTGCGCGGCTGCCGTGTCGGGGCATCGGGCGGGCCCTGTTGCGCCTGTGCAATTCGCTGGCGGTGCATTGATGCGGCGCCCCGGCGTCTTCGGTGTCATCGCCGCTCGCGGCAGGTGTTCCGGTGGCCCGGCTTGACCCCGCCCTGCAGCCACGATTCGCGCGCATGCGGGGTGAGGCGCAGGCGCTGAGCCGGGCCGCGCTGGCCCAGGATTACGACGAAGCCCGGTTCCGGGTGCACTGCATCCGGGTGCTGGCGGCGGACGGTGGCTGCATGGGCATCTGGCGCGCCGCGCTCGAGCTCTCGCGCTACCTCGGGCCGCTGGGTACGTCGCCGAACGCCGGCTATCGGAGTGCCTTCGCCTATCTAGCGAATCGCCTCGCCTCGGGACGGCCCTGACCGATCCAAGCGACATCCTTGCGGAATGGGGATAATCGGTGCCCTGATCCCCGGCGCATCCGCAAGGAACCCCATGAACATCACGATCAATCCCACCGTCGAAGTCGGCAATACCCTGCCCTTCGTGCTCTTCGGCGGCATCAACGTGCTGGAAGACCTCGACTCGACGCTCCGCGCCGCGGCGCATTACGTCGCGGTCACCGGCAAGCTGGGTATCCCGCTCGTCTTCAAGGCCAGCTTCGACAAGGCGAATCGCTCGTCCATCCATTCCTTCCGCGGCGTGGGTCTGGAGGAAGGCCTGCGTATCTTCGAGGCGGTGAAGCGCGAGTTCGGGGTGGCGCTGATCACCGACGTCCACGAGATCGCCCAGGCCGCTCCCGTGGCCGAGGTCGTGGACGTGCTGCAGATTCCGGCGTTCCTCGCCCGCCAGACCGATCTGGTGGTCTCCGTCGCGAAGACGGGCCGCGTGGTCAACGTGAAGAAGCCGCAGTTCATGAGCCCGGGGCAGACGCGTCTGGTCACGGGCAAGATCCGCGAGAGCGGCAACGAGAAGATCATCCTCTGCGAGCGCGGCGCGCAGTTCGGCTACGACAACCTCGTGGTCGACATGCTCGGCTTCCGCGAGATGATCGAAGGCAGCGGCGGCTGCCCGGTGATCTTCGACGCCACGCACAGCCTGCAGCGTCGCGAGTCCACCAGCGACGCCAGCGGCGGCCGCCGCCGTCAGGTCGCCGAACTGGCGCGTGCCGGTCTGGCCGTGGGCATCGCGGGCCTGTTCCTCGAATCGCACGAAGACCCGGACCACGCCCGCTGCGATGGTCCGAGCGCCCTCCCGCTGCACCAGCTCGAACCGTTCCTGCGCCAGATGAAAGCCATCGACGATCTGGTCAAGAGCTTCCCGGCGCTCGACATCCGCTAAGTGCCTCAAGGGTGGGGATCGTTGCCGGTCCCTGCCCCACGTCCCGCACGGGGCGTCGCCCGATCGGGTGCCGGCGAGGCGGACGACTGCTATCGTTGCCGGCGGTGGCCGCGCTTCCGATGGCGCGAGACGCCCTCGCCCTATGAGGTCTTCATGGCAGTCGCATCACCGTTCGCTCGCTCCGTCGCGCTCCTTGGCGCCGGCTTTCTCGCCGCGTGCGCCGCATCGCCGCCTCCGCGAGCCGATACGCCGCCTCCGGCGAAGGACGGCGCGGTCAGTGTCGACCTGATTCCCACGAGCGCCAGCGGGCAATACAAACTGAAGACCAGCGAGCACGCGTTCGGCGCGCAGCCGATCGAACGGCCGCCACCGGCGTACCCGGCGGCCCTGATCGCCGCCGGCCTGCCGCCGGTCGTCGTGCGGGTCAAGGCGATCGTCGGCGAGAACGGTACTGTGACGGATGTGCGCAGCCTCGACGCGACGACCGATCCGCGGCACGCGGCGTTCGTCGCCGCGTGCCGCGATGCGGTCACGCGCTGGACCTATTCGCCGATGGTGGTCGTCGAGGAATTCGACGACGGCAAGGGCAACATCAGCCAGGTCCGAACGCCGAAGGCGTTCAGTCAGGACTACGCGTTCCGCTTCGAGCTCGTGGAAGGCAAGCCGACGGTGAGCGCGGGGTAGTGACCGCCTGCGTCAACCGACGGGAATCGGGTTGTCCACGAGCGCCTGGTTGAACGTGGCGATCAGGGCGTACTCGTTGGAGCCGGGGTTGTCGCGCAACGGCTGGATCGCGTCGACGTAGATCTCCTGCTTGTCCGTCGCCAGCTGCGCCATGGTGTCGGCGACGTACGCCTCCAGCGGCATCGCGCGCGGATCGTCGCTCTTGTAGATGAGGTCGGTGTTCACCCACGGCGGTGCGATCTCGAGCACCTTGACCGACGTGTCGCGCAGGGCGAAGCGCTGTGTCTGGGTGTACGAGTGCAGTGCGGCCTTCGTCGCCGAGTAGACGGCGTTCGCCGCGAGCGGCATGAACGCCACGACCGACGTGTTGTGGATCACGTAGGACGACGGCTGGCTCTTCAGCAGGTCGATCAGCGCGGACGTCATGCGGATGGGTCCGAAGAGATTCGTCGCGACCGTCTGCTGCATCGTGGCTTCGTCGATGACGCCCGCCGGATCGTCGAACGGCATGATGCCGGCGTTGTTGATCAGCACGTTGAGCGACGGATGATGGCGCGTCAGCCATGCGGCGGCGTGCGCGATGCTGGACGGATCCGTCATGTCGAGCTCGATCGCTTCCATGCCCGGATTGGCGGCGGTCACCTCGTCCAGCAGCGCCTTGCGCCGGCCGCTGACGATGACCTTGTTACCGCGCGCATGCAGCGCTTCGGCAAGACCGCGACCGATGCCCGACGTGGCACCCGTGATGAAGATCGTGTTTCCGGTGAGTTGCATGATGTGTCCTTCAGAAGAGACGCGCCACGATGGCGTCGCTGGGTCCCGTTGTGCGGACGGGCCGCGCCTGTTCAAAGGACGAAAAAACCGCAATTCCGGACACGCGGTGCGATGAATCGACCCGCTCAGTGCCCCAGGTCGGTACGCGGCGTGGCGCGTGCTTCGCGCCGGAGATCGGAGGGCGCGAGGCCCGTCGCCTTCACGAACGCGCGCCGCATGCGTTCGGCGTCGCCGAAGCCCGTGTCGCGTGCGATGACGTCGAACGCGATGCTGCCCTGCTCCACCAGCATGCGTGCCTGTTCGAGACGAAGCTGCGCCACGGCCTGCGCCGGTGTGCGTCCCGTTTCGGCGCGAAACGCGCGCGAGAACTGCCGGGGACTGACGCATGCCACCGCAGCCAGTTCATCGATGCTCAGTGGATTGCGCAGGTTACGCCGCGCGTGGGCGAGCGCGGCCTGGATACGATCGCTGCGCGCGTCGAGTTCGAGCATCGCGGAATGCTGCGACTGACCGCCGGCGCGCCGGTGGTTGAGCACCATGCCTTTGGCGATCATGGCGGCAAGCTCCCGGCCGTGGTCCTCTTCGACGAGGCCGAGCGCCAGATCGATGCCCGCCGACATGCCGGCCGAGGACCAGATGCGTCCGCTCCGCACGAAGATCTTGTTCATGTCGACGTCGCAGCGCGGATAGCGCTGCCGCAGGCGGTCGCCGAAATTCCAGTGCGTGGTCGCCTTGCGACCATCGAGCAGGCCGGCGTCGCCGAGCACGAAACTGCCCAGGCAGATCGACGCGACGCGACGCGTGCGCGAGGCCGTATCGACGAGGAACGACGACACCGCCGGCTCGTGCGGCGGCACCTCCATGCCGACCCCGATCAGCAGCGTATCGAAGCCGTCGTCCACCAGCGGCGCGCACGACACGGCCTGGCCGAACGATCCCCGTACCGAGCCACCGCCCTTCCCCAGCACCTCGAGGTCGTAGAGCCGGGAACCCGCTTCCTTGTTGGCGACTTCGAACACGGATAACGCGGCAAAGCACAGCACCTGAAAATCGGGATAGATGATCATGCCGACGCGCCGCATTGCCGATGCCCTCGAAAGTGGAAGGCGCCAGCCTACCACCGACCCGCCAAGCACCGGCCGAGCCAAGCGGCGCGTGTTTTGTCCAAGGCTGTCGTGGCTTGTCCGTTTTTACGGTCTTTTTCGTCCGCCGGAACGGGCGACGCGTGGATAGCCTCTTCACATGACGAAACATTCCGGGCACCACCATGTACGCAACCACAGGCTTACCGTCTGACAGCACGACCGGGCTGGGCATCCAGATCGACAAGGCACGCCGCCGCGCGACCTTCGCCCGGGGCGATTCCGTGCGCCGTGTGCTTGCGTCGCTTCGCGCGAGGCGCACTCTGGTCACCTTGCCGTATGTCGAGGCACCCGGACTGGTGCCGCTGCTCATTGCCTACGCGACGGGCGACGAGCCCGAACTGGGCATTTTCCTCGCGCCGACCAGCGGGCGCATCATCGACGACTCGGTCACCACGCACCTTTGTGGCGTCATCGCGCGCCTCGCGCTCGAGCGCGGCGCCTCGGAGGTCGTGCTCGTCGAAGCCGCGCTGGCGTTGCGCGCGGCATACGGTGACATGCCCCATCCGGGCCCGCTCCGCCGATCGGGTGGCGGACTCGCGGCCTGGCAGGACGAGCGCGTGCGCAGCTACATCGATGACCAGCTCGAGCACCCGATCACCACCGCCGACGTGGCGGCGCTGTGCAATCTCTCGTCGAGCCAGTTCACGCGCGCCTTCCGTGAAACGCATGGCCTCCCGCCCCGGCAGTGGATCATCCGCCGGCGCGTACAGCGTGCGCAGTCGCTTCTGGCCGTCGCCGGCCTCAGCCTCTGCGATATCGCGCTTGCCTGTGGCTTCGGCGAACAGACGCACTTCACCCGGAGCTTCACGCGGCTGATGGGGCAATCCCCCGGCGCGTGGCGCCGGAGGCTGTTGCTTGCCGACGGCTAGAACCCTTCCAGCACGAGCTTGCCCCGGGCGCGGTGGCTTTCGAGCAACGCATGGGCCTTGCGCAGGTTGGCGGCGTCGATGGTGCCGACGTGCTCGCCGAGCGTGGTCTTCAGCACGCCGGTATCGATCAGCGTCGCGACACGGGCGAGCAGATCGTGCTGCTTGCTCATGTCCTCGGTGCGATACATGGAACGGGTGAACATGAACTCCCAGTGCAGGGAAATCGACTTCCGCTTCAGCGGCAACGCGTCGAGCGTCGCGGGGTCGTCGATCAGGGCGAACTGCCCCTGCGGCTTCAGCACCTCCACGATCTGCGCGTAATACTGCTCGGTATGCGTGAGGCTGATGACGTGGTCGACCGCCGGAAAGCCCAGGCCGGCGAGCTGCGGCTGAAGGGGCCGGGTGTGGTCCACGACGTGGTGCGCACCGAGGTCACGCACCCATGCTTCCGTTTCCGGCCGGGACGCCGTGCCGATGACGGTGAGACCGGTGAGCCGTGCCGCCAGCTGGACGAGGATCGACCCGACGCCGCCACCCGCGCCGATCACGAGAAGGCTCTCGCCGCGGCCCCCGCTCTCGCCGACGCGCAGGCGGTCGAAGAGGAGCTCCCACGCCGTGATGGCGGTCAGCGGCAATGCCGCGGCCTCGGCCGCGGTGATCGACGTCGGCGCCAGCGACGCGATGCGCTCGTCGACCAGCGTGTATTCCGCGTAGGTGCCGGGACGGGTAATGTCGCCCGAGAACCACACCACGTCGCCCTTGCGGAAACGCGTCACGCCCACGCCCGCCTGCTCGACCGTGCCGACGCCGTCCCAGCCGAGGATGCGGGGCCCGGCCGGCTGCACGCCGGCGCGGAGTTTGGTATCGACCGGATTGACGGCGATCGCCGCGATCCGCACGAGCAGGTCGGTGTCGCCGGGTTCCGGCGTGGGAACATCGATCTCACGCAGCGAAGCGGGGTCGGTCGCGGGAATGCCCGCCTTGTCGTACACGATGGCTTTCATGGTTCGTCGCTCTTTGACTTGGTTTGCCCAGACAGCATGCTGCACGTACCGTCACCGTACCGCCAATGACACAGACCACCTTTTTTCGGACACCTCGCAGGTAAACGTGATGCACAGAGTCGGATACTTCCTGCCCGAAGGCTTCCAGGTCATGGCGATGGGAACGCAGTCGGTCTTCGAGGTGGCCAACCTCGTCACCCGGGAGCCCGTCTACCAGGTGACGGATTACTCGATCGCGGGCGGCAAGGTGCGGTCGTCGCTCGGTACCGGGGTCTACACGGAGGCGGCGAACGATGCGAGGGCCGCCGATACCTGGATGATCTGCGGCGTGGTCAGTCCGCTGGATTGGGCGGTGCCGCAGGCCGGGATCGACTTCATCAACGAGGCGGCGCGCCATGCCCGGCGCGTGGCGGGCCTGTGCACCGGCGCGTTCGCCCTCGGCGACGCCGGCTTGCTGAGGGGGCGGCGTGCGACCACGCACTGGGCCTTCGCCAACGCGCTTCGCACCCGGTACCCGGAGGCGCGGGTCGAGGAAGATCGCATCTTCACCGTCGACGGCTCGATATGGACGTCCGCCGGTCTGACCGCGGCGATGGATCTCGCCCTGGCGATGGTGGAAAACGATCTCGGCCACGAGGTCGCCCGCTCCGTCGCCCATGCGCTCGTCATGCATTACCGGCGCGCGGGCGGGCAGTCGCAGCATTCGGAATGGTTGCGGCTGGGGCCGAAGTCCGACCGCATGCACGCCGCGCTCGACTACGCGCGCCGCAACCTCGCCCAGTCCCTGACCGTCGACGATCTCGCGCGCGCCGTCCACCTGAGCCCCCGGCAGTTCAGCCGCGTCTTCCAGGCGGAAACGGGTCATTCGCCGAGGAAAGCGGTGGAGCAGCTGCGCCTCGAAGAGGCCCGCAACATGATCGAGCGGGGCCGTCATTCGCTGGAGATCGTCGCGCGCGAAACCGGCTTCCGCGATCGGAAACATCTGCGCGAGGCGTTCGTGCGCGGCTACGGCATCACGCCCCAGGTGCTGCGGCGCGAGCGGCGAGGCTCCTCGTTCATTGACCCGAGCGCAACCGACCCTTCCTGATCAGCGGACCGCTCGGCACCTCGCGGCGCGGGCGGGTCGACGTCGCGAGGAGGCCGCGTATGCCCTCGACGTCGAGCCCCAGCGACCGGCCCCGCACGATGACACGCATCCGTTCGACATCGGCGTCGCCGTAGATGCGGTCATCGTGCGCGCCGGCACCGGCGATGAGGCCGAGGCCCTCGTAATAGCGAACGGTGTCGGGATCGCAGCCCGCGAGTCGGGCGAGTTCGTCGATGTGCACGGGGGTGATCCGGAGTAGCCGCAGCGGCCAGTCTACATCCCGTCGCGGGCGTCCGGTTCCCGTGCCTCGCGCTTCAGCACGCCGCGTCGGACCGGCGCGGCCTCCAAGCCCACGACCGCGGCACGGAACAACACCACGCCGCCCACCAGCACGCCGTTGCCGTCGAACAGGGGTTGTCCGGAGACGAGCAGCGGGATGCAGACACCGTCGGGCCGACGGACTTTGAGCGGCACGTCCCGCGTCGTCTCGCAACCGAGGATCGCACGCGAAAGCGGCAGATCTTCCGACGGGTACGGGCGACCCTCCATCGTGAAGACGCCATGCATGCAGCTGTAGTCGTCGATGCCGGCGCCGCGTCGCACGCGACCCAGCAAGGCATCGGCCACGGGGTTGGCGAACACGATGTGGCCGTCCCGATCGGCCAGCACGACACCATCCGTCAGGCCGGCCAGCGCATGGAGGCGCGAGGCGGTCCAGGCGCCTTCGAGCAAGGCGTGGATGCTTGCTGGTGCGGATCTGCCCAAATTCCCCCCTCAGGAAATCGGCCGGCGCAAGGTCATGCGTTACGGCTAACTTATCGCATTCGTGACCCTGTGCAAATCGTGAAGACCTGCGTCTTGACCGCGGGTACGGTGCGTGCCAGCGTGCGAGCACCGAGTGAGGTACCGCTATCCCGTCATGAACGCGATCGACGAGCAGACCCGGCTAGCCCGCCTGCGCCACCTGCGGGTTCTCGACACCGCGCCCGAAGGGATGTTCGACGCGCTGGTCCAGGCTGCCGCCGCGATCGCGGGCATGCCGATGTCGATGCTCACGCTGATCGACGAGAACCGGCAATGGTTCAAGGCCAACGTCGGCCTGCCGGGCGTCACGGAGACGCCGCGCGAATACGCTTTCTGCCAGCACGTGGTGGCGTCGTCGCAGCCGCTCGAGGTGCTGGACGCCCGCACCGACGATCGTTTCGCCACCAATCCGCTCGTCACCGGCATGCCCGGCGTGCGTGCCTACGCCGGCTTTCCCCTGCAGACGCCGGATGGCCTGACCCTGGGTGCGCTCTGCGTCATCGACCGCGAGGCGCGACAGCTCGCGCCGAACCAGCTCGACGCGCTCGCACACCTTGCCGAAGCGGCATCGGTGGCGCTGGAGCGGCGCCTGGAACTGCTGGAGCAGCGCGAGGCGGCGGAGTCCGAGGCCAGCGAAGCCCGCCGTCTCACCGCCGTGTCGCAGGCGCTGGAAGCGGATCTGCGCGAGAGCCAGCAGTTCCTGCAGCGCACCGGACGGGTCGCGGGCATCGGCGGCTGGGAGCTCGATCTCGGCAGCTGGACGCTGCGCTGGACGGAACAGACCTTCGCCATCCACGACCTGCCCTCCGGACAGGTGCCGCGCCTCGACAGCGCGCTCGATTTCTATCCGCCCGATGCCCGCGTGATCCTGCAGCAGGCGGTCGACGCCGCGATCGAGCGGGGCACGCCGTGGGATCTCGAACTCCCGCTGGTCACCGCGAAGGGCCGGCGCATCTGGGTGCGCACGGTGGGCGCGCTCGAGCGGGAGCACGGCCGGCCGGTGCGGCTCGCCGGCGCCATCCAGGACGTGAACGACCGCCGCCGCGCCATGGAGTCGCTGCAGTCCAGCGAACGGCGTTTCCGGCAGATCTTCGAACTTTCGCTCGGCCTGATCTGCACCCACGATTTCTCCGGCGTGATCCTGTCGGTCAACCCCGCGGCCGCCGCCTCGCTCGGTTTCGACATCAGCGCCATGCTGGGCCGGAATCTCTGCGATTTCATGATGCCGGCGCGGCGCCCGGCCTTCGAAGGTTACCTCTCGCGCATCCGCGAGCACGGCATCGACCGCGGCCTGCTCGAGCTCATCGCCTCCGACGGCTCGCTGCGTTACTGGCGCTACCAGAACGCCGTGGAAGAGGACCTCGACGAGCCGTACGTGCTCGGCCACGCGCAGGACGTTACCGAGCAGTACCGCTACGAGCAGCTGCTGGTGGAATGGTCGACGAAGGACGCCCTCACCAAGGCGTTCAATCGCCGCTACCTGCAAAAGCTCGAACAACAGGTGGCGCAGGGCCGTGCGTGGGCATGCCTCGTCATCGACCTCAACCACTTCAAGACGATCAACGACACCTTCGGACACCAGCGCGGCGACGAGATCCTGGTCGCCACCGTCGCCCTGCTCCATCGGTGCGTCACCGATCGCGACGCGGTGGTACGCCTTGGCGGCGACGAGTTCCTCGTGGTGATCGACGATCCCGCGCGGCTCGACGACGTGCGCGCCACGGTCGAGGAAGAAGCCGCCATCGCGGCGATCGCCCTGAGCATCGGCGGCACGCGGAGCGAACCCGGCGAGCCCGTGGATACGGTCATCGCACGCGCCGACCGCGAGCTCTACGCCGGTCGCGAAGACCGCCGCCACGTCACCACCCATCGCCACGACACCTGACCGATCCCGGTTCCTGAGACAGACCCCGTCCATGCTCCGCCCCATGTCGAAGGGGCATGCCATGAAACCATCACGCGGAACCACCGCGCACCGTGTCGTCTGGTCCAATTACGGCTACGGCTACGAAGCCCGCCTGAGTCGTCGTGGCCGCGCTTTCGCGCGGTTGCGGCGGCTGCCCGAGGGCTCGCCGTCGCGATGGGAGTTGATCTGGATCTATGGGCCCGCACGCTGGCGGCCGTGCCACGCGAACGTCGCCGTGGCCCTGGAGCGCTGCGTCGAGGCCTATGCGAAACACCATGCCGCGCACATCCGCCGCATGATGCCGCCCGATCCCTATGCGGTACCCCGCGACGACGACTGGGAAACGCTGTTCCGCCAGGACGACGTCGATTACGAGGCGACGGTCAGGCCGATCGGTCCGGTCCCAGGGGCTCGATCAGCGCGGAGCCCTGGTTCCGCGAGGAATTGACCGCTTTCGTCACCGGGTGGTACGCCAGCGGTGCCTCCGGCACGGCCGAGAACACCGCGGCCGCCTCGTCCGTATCGCCGGACATCCAGACGCGCCAGAGGTCCGGTGGCAGGATCACGGGTTGCCGCTGGTGGATGTCGGCGGTGACGCGGCCCGGTTCGCCCGTGACGATGGTGTACGTATGCAGCCAGTCGTCGTCGGGCGACGCGCGCCAGCCTTCCCACAGGCCGGCGAACATCATGAGGTGGCCTTCGGGGTCGTGGATGAAATACGGCTGCCTGGCACCCTCTTCGGTGCGCCATTCGAAATAGCCGGAAGCCGGCACGAGGCACCGGCGCTTGCGGAAGGCCGCGCGGAACGACGGCATGGTCGCCACCGTCTCCGACCGGGCGTTGAACAGTTTCGCGCCGCCCTTGCTGTCTTTCGCCCATGAGGGAACGAGGCCCCAGCGATACCACTTCACGCCGTAACCGGCGTCGCCGTGGCCGACGATCAGGCCGCGGGCCGTGGGCGCGATGTTGTAGTTCGGCTCGCGCTGGTTGATCTCGCCGATGATGTCGACTTCCAGTTCTTCCAGCACCGCCCGCGCCTCGCGACTGAGGCTGGCAGGTCCGAAGGTGGCATAGCGGCCGCACACGGGAAAAGTCTATCCGACCCGCGTGACGGCCGTGTCACGTGCCACGGCCGGAATCAGCGCGCGTTTTTCTTCTTTTCGTCCTTGGCCGCCTTCTTTTCTTTCATCGTCTTGGCGGGCTTTTTCTTGTCGCTCTTCTTCGAATCCATTCCCTTGCTCATATGGCGCCCCCTCGGTCATGCTTCGGCGACGTGCCGTC
>Ga0102591_1001282_pt1 | contig 35821 bp, 33 predicted proteins | sample AraplaCol_mCL_r2_2_FD_76860 | JGI IMG/M metagenome (GOLD analysis project Ga0102591, IMG submission 76860) | Arabidopsis root microbial communities from North Carolina, USA - plate scrape MF_Col_mCL_r2 (SPADES assembly) (version 2) | ecosystem: Host-associated > Plants > Roots > Endosphere...
CGCTCGCCCTGCTCCAGCGGCAGGATGTTGATCAGCGCCTTGCCGCGCGCGTTCGGCGCGGCCATCGGCAGGCGCCAGACCTTTTCCTTGTAGACCTGGCCGCGCGAGGAGAAGAACAGCACCGGCGTGTGCGTGGAGGCCACGAACAGGCGGCTGACGAAGTCCTCGTCGCGGGTCTGCATGCCGGCGCGGCCCTTGCCGCCGCGGCGCTGCGCCCGGTAGGCCGACAGCGGCACGCGCTTGACGTAGCCGGCGTGGGACACGGTGACGACCATGTCCTCGCGCTGGATCAGGTCCTCGTCCTCGACCTCACCTTCCTGCTCGATGATGACGGTGCGCCGCGGCGTTGCGAACTCGGCCTTCACCTCGGCGAGCTCGGTCTTGATGATGCCCAGCACGCGGTCGCGCGAGCGCAGGATGTCGAGATAATCGGCGATCTCGCCGGCGAGCTTGTCGAGCTCGTCGCGAATCTCGTCGCGGCCGAGTGCGGTGAGGCGTTGAAGGCGCAGGTCGAGAATGGCCCTCGCCTGCTCCATCGACAGCCGGATCGTGCCGTCGGCACTGATGCGGTGACGGGGATCGTCGATCAGCGTCAGCATGTCCTCGACGTCACGGGCCGGCCAGTCGCGCGACATCAGCGTGTCGCGGGCGGTGGTCGGGTCGGGCGAGGTCCGGATCACGCGGATCATCTCGTCGATATTGGCGACCGCGATCGCCAGACCAACGAGGATATGGGCGCGATCACGCGCCTTGGCGAGCAGGTATTTGGTGCGCCGCGTGACGACCCGCTCACGGAAGTCGACGAAGATCGCCAGCAGGTCCTTCAGATGCATGATCCGCGGACGGCCGCTGTCGAGCGCCACCATGTTGACGCCGAAGCTGGTCTGCAGCGGAGTGAATCTGTAAAGCTGATTCAGCACCACATCCGGCACGGCGTCGCGCTTCAGCTCGATGACGACGCGGTAGCCTTCGCGGTCGGATTCGTCGCGCAGGTCGCCGATACCCTCGATCTTCTTTTCCTTGACCAGTTCGGCGATGCGCTCGACCATCGTCGCCTTGTTCACCTGGTAGGGAATCTCGGTGATGATGATCGCCTCGCGCTCCTTGCGGATGGTCTCGATCGCGACCTTGCCGCGCATCATGATCGAGCCGCGGCCGAGGTGATAGGCCGAGCGGATGCCTTGCCGCCCGAGGATGACGCCGCCGGTCGGGAAATCCGGTCCCGGCACGATGTTGATGAGTTCGTCGATGGTGAGCGCGGGGTTGTCGATCAGCGCGACGCAGGCGTCGATGACCTCGCCGAGATTGTGCGGCGGGATGTTGGTCGCCATGCCGACCGCGATGCCGCCCGCGCCGTTGACGAGAAGGTTCGGGAACTTGGCCGGCAAGACCGACGGTTCGGTCTCGTTGTTGTCGTAGTTCGGCTGGAAGTCGACGGTGTCCTTGTCGATATCGGCCAGCAGAGCCAGCGCGGCCTTGGTCAGGCGCGCTTCGGTGTAACGATAGGCGGCCGGGGGATCGCCGTCGACCGAGCCGAAATTGCCCTGGCCGTCGATCAGCGGCACGCGCATGGAGAAGTCCTGCGCCATCCGGACCATGGCGTCGTAGATCGACTGGTCGCCATGCGGATGATATTTACCGATGACGTCACCGACCACGCGGGCGGACTTGACGTACTTCTTGTCAGGCGTGTGCCCCTGCTCGTTCATCGAGAACAGGATGCGGCGGTGCACCGGCTTCAGACCGTCGCGGGCATCAGGCAGCGCCCGCGCCACGATCACGCTCATGGCGTAGTCGAGATAGGACTTCTTCATCTCCTCGAAGATGGAGACGGGGCGAATATCCGAGGGTTGCGCCGGCTGGTCGCCGGGCTTGTCGTCGTCGTCAGCCAAGGGGAAATCCGGTGAGGTTTTATCTGGGAATCATATAGCGCATCGAGGCCCTGATAACCACCCTTGCAGGCTCCAGGGAAGCGCTTTTTCCGCTTATTTTTCCAATAGCTTACGGCCTTGCACGCAGCGTTTCGGACGAGCCTGGAACAAGCCCTTTCAAATCGCCTCTGCCACCTCTTCGATCGCGCGCCGCAGCGTCCCTCTTAGGCCTGTTTGCCGGGCGCGGCCCGAGTTCAACCCAAACATGAAGCGGGCCCGGAAATCCCGAGCCCGCCCTGTCGATTAGTAAGATTTGCTGACACGACGTGGCAGGCGCCGCTCGACCTGCCGGCGCCCCCATCATCGTCACACCGTGCTCAGAACGGGATATCGTCGTCCATGTCGCTGTTGCGGCCACCGCCGCCGGCGGCAACGGGACGGCGCGGCGCGCTGCTGACGGGTCCGGACGAGCCGAAATCGCTACCGGGCTCATCGCCGAAGCTGCCGCCTCCGCCGCCGCCGCTGCGGCCGTCGAGCATCGTCAGCGTCGAGTTGAAGCCCTGGAGCACGACCTCGGTCGAATATTTCTCGACGCCGCTCTGGTCGGTGTACTTGCGGGTCTGCAGCGCGCCCTCGATGTAAACCTTGGCGCCCTTCTTCAGATACTGTTCGACGATCTTGCAAAGCGGCTCCGAGAAGATCACGACGCGATGCCACTCGGTCTTCTCCTTGCGCTCGCCGGTGTTCTTGTCACGCCAGGTCTCCGAGGTGGCGATGCTCAAATTCGCAATCGGCCGCCCGTCCTGGGTCCGGCGGATTTCAGGATCCTTGCCGAGATTTCCAACCAGAATGACCTTGTTGACGCTTCCCGCCATCGCCGCTCTCCACTCCAAATGCCACTGATTTCAAAAGGCCGAGCGCGCTACCCGCGTTCCTCTGCGCCTGTTGAGGCGACCCTATACGCTTGCAGGCGCCGCTCAGCCCGTCACCCGAAGGTTATCCCCACATATAGCACTGGCCGCCGGTTTGTTCCAGATTTGTTCCTGCCGAAATTCCCGCCAAATGTGGGGACGGAATGGCCTTCCCATGGCGCCATGATGGCCCTCGGAATGGAACCAAACCGGGTTCCACAGACTGGCAAAAACCACTTAACATTCATTAAGTTAAGGGCAGGTCGATTGCCCCCAACTGTTGCGCTCCGGGCACGGACTCTTTGGCCCGACCGGACTATCGTCGTGCCTCGAATTGATGCAAATGGGCCTCGCGCCTGACAGCCCGCCTCGGGGAACTCTATGGAGGCGGGCACGACTGGGGAGATTGCAATGAAGAAGATTCTGATTGGCCTTGCTGGCGCGGTTGCGCTGACCCTCTCGGCTCCGGCCGGCGCTGCGGACCTCGCAGCCCGTCCCTATACAAAGGCGCCGGTCGCGCCTCCCGCTCCGATCTATACCTGGACCGGCTTCTACGTCGGTGTGCAGGGCGGCGGCGCCTGGGGCCGCAGTGACGAAACCTTCTTTGGCGCTCCCAACACGGCGATCTTCGCCGGGTCTCAGAACTACGACACCACCGGCGGGTTTGTCGGCGGCGTGTTCGGCTACAATTGGCAGTCGGGTCCCGTCGTGTTCGGCGTCGAGGGCGATTACCATTGGGCTGACATCAACGGTCGGTCCGCCGAGATCAATGCCGGCCTCGGCGACACCTATTTCACGCGGATCCGCGGCTTCGGTGACATCAAGGGCCGTCTCGGCTACTCGACCGGGCCCGCGCTCTGGTTCGTCAGCGGCGGCGCCGCCGTCGGTGACATCCAGCACCGCTACGATGGCGTCCCCGGAAACGTCTTCGTCAACAACAACACCCGCTGGGGTTGGACTGTCGGCGCCGGCGCGGAATACATGTTCGCTCCGAACTGGTCGGCCAAGCTCGAATACAACTACATCGACTTCGGCCGCAGCACGATCCAGTACTCCGCCGTCCCCACCAACCGCTCCGAGTGGACCGATACCGTTCACACGGTCAAGGCAGGTGTGAACTATCACTTCAACTGGGGCGGGCTGGGCACCACAAGGTACTAATATCCCTCTGACATCGTTGACGTTTAAGGCCGGCCTCGCGCCGGCCTTTTTCGTTTGACGGTCGCCCCGGCGATAATAAGTCAGTAACCATCACCTTTTGGGCAGCTGTGGCTTTTCAGAGACACAACTTGCGGCTTTGGTGGTGTAAGTACGCCGTCAGTTGGGCCGTTGAGTCCGCTGCCCTTCCGTCCGCGGAAGGCAACAACAGAAACTGGGACTGGGATAAGTTGAAAATGAAGAAGGTTTTGTTGGCTTCGGCCTGTTTGTTCGCTCTTGCGGCCCCCGCTTCGGCTGCTGATCTCGCGGCTCGCCCCTACACCAAGGCTCCGGTGGCTCCGCTGGCTTCGGTCTACAACTGGACCGGCTTCTATCTCGGTGTCGTCGGTGGCGGCGCGTGGCAGGCCGATTCCGATCCGAAGATGAAGGGCGGCTTCGTCGGCGGCACCGCCGGCTACAACTGGCAGACCGGCAACGTCGTGTTCGGCCTCGAGGCCGACGCCGCTTGGGCTGACGTCAGCGCCTCCGTCGCGGCCGGCGTTCCCGGCTTTGGTCTGGTGAGCGCCAGCTCGAAGACCGACGCGATGGGCACCGTGCGCGGCCGCATCGGCTGGGCCGTCAACAACGTGCTGTTCTACGGCACCGGTGGTTACGCCTGGATCGACAACAAGATCAGCGGCAGCGCGCTCGGCGTGACTATTTCCGACAGCAAGTTCCACTCGGGCTGGACTGTCGGCGCTGGCGTCGAGGCGTTCTTCGCCCCGCAGTGGTCGGTCAAGGGCGAGTACCTCTATCGCAGCCTCGGCAGCGAGACCTATTTCGGTGGCCTCGGCGCCCCCGCTGCGTCCGGCACGCTCAACTTCCACACCGTGCAGGTCGGCGTGAACTATCACTTCGGCGCCCCCGTGGTTGCCAAGTACTAAGTTCGCTCCAACGCTCTGCGTTACGAAAGGCCGGCCTCGCGCCGGCCTTTTTGTTTGTGCGCGGCACCCCCGCTTGCCGGCTGGCGTTTTTGGCGAGATGTGGCTCCCCGGTGACACAACCTTTGGCTTCAATGGTGTAAGCAGGAACATCAGCTGGGTCGTAGGTCCGCTGCTCTTCCGTGTTCTGGAAGGCAACAACGATAAACGAAACTGGGGAATCGATATGAAGAAGGTTTTGCTGGCTTCGGCCGCTTTGTTCGTCGTCAGCGCGTTGGCACCGGCCTCGGCGGCCGATTTGGCGGCCCGCCCCTACACCAAGGCTCCGGTCGCGCCGATCGCAATGTACAATTGGAGCGGTTTCTACATCGGTCTCAACGGCGGTGGCGCCTCAAGCCGCAACTGCTGGGACGTCAACAACATCTTCGGCGTGCCGGGTCCGGACACGGCTGAAGGCTGTCACAATGCAACCGGCGCCGTCGCCGGTGGCCAGGTCGGTTATCGCTGGCAATCGACCAACTGGGTGTTCGGTCTTGAAGCCCAGGGCGACTGGGCCAACCTGAAGGGCTCGAATACCAGCCTGTTTCTTGCGCCGGTGGTCAACCAGTCCAAAATCGACGCACTTGGCCTGTTTACCGGCCAGGTTGGCTATGCCTGGAACAACGTGCTCTGGTACGTGAAGGGTGGCGCCGCCGTCACGCACGCCAAGTACAGCGGTCTGCTGGGCGGCGTGGAGTTCGACACCGCCAGCGAGACGCGCTGGGGCGCTGCAGTCGGCACCGGCATCGAGTTCGGCTTCGCCCCGAACTGGTCCGTCGCGATCGAGTACGACCATCTGTTCATGGGCAAGCGCAACAACTCGTTCACGATTGTCGGCGTCAACGACCGTATCGACCGCATCAAGCAGGACGTCGATATGGGCACCGTCCGCGTCAACTACACCTTCGGCGGTCCCGTCGTCGCGAAGTACTGAGCTTCGCTCCAACGCCATCGCGCTACGAAAGGCCGGCCTCGCGCCGGCCTTTTTGTTTGGTCGGGCATCACCCGCGGTTCCGCCCGGCCCGCTGCTGCCAGATGCCGCCAGCGCGCCAACATTCCGTTGACGATTCGCAACTCCCTCTGGAAATCCGCGCGCGTTCTTCCTACGTTCGCTCATAACCCCATTGGCGCTGATCCCGGTTCCGGGCGAAGCGCGCTTTTTATCGGCGCGGTCGCGCAGCCGTGGGATTCCCTAGGGGCAACTCGGATGGATGAAGTGATCAAGGCGAAGCGCCAACAACAGAACGCGGGCTCCAGCCTGCGCGCAATTACGATCCGTGGCGCGCGCGAGCACAACCTCAAGAACATCGACGTCGAGATTCCCCGCGACAAGCTGGTGGTGTTCACCGGCCTCTCCGGCTCCGGCAAATCCTCGCTCGCCTTCGACACGATCTACGCCGAGGGCCAGCGCCGCTACGTCGAATCGCTGTCGGCCTATGCACGCCAGTTCCTGGAGATGATGCAGAAGCCCGACGTCGACCAGATCGACGGCCTGTCGCCGGCGATCTCGATCGAGCAGAAGACCACGTCGAAGAACCCGCGCTCCACCGTCGGCACCGTCACCGAGATCTACGACTACATGCGCCTCTTGTGGGCGCGCGTCGGCGTGCCCTATTCGCCGGCCACCGGCCTTCCGATCGAGAGCCAGACCGTCTCGCAGATGGTCGACCGCGTGCTGGCGCTGCCCGAGGGCACGCGCCTGTATCTGCTCGCCCCCGTCGTGCGCGGCCGCAAGGGCGAGTACCGCAAGGAGCTCGCCGAATGGCTCAAGAAGGGCTTTCAGCGCGTCAAGATCGACGGCACGTTCTACGAGCTGGCTGAGGCGCCGACGCTCGACAAGAAATTCCCGCACGACATCGACGTCGTCGTCGATCGCATCGTGGTGCGCGCCGATATCGGCCAGCGTCTCGCCGAGAGCTTCGAGACCGCGCTGAAGCTCGCCGAGGGCCTCGCCGTCGTCGAGTTCGCCGACGCGCCGACGGCGGCTCCCGCGGAAGAGAAGGAAAAGAAGAAGACCGCCAAAATCCACGACAAGAGCGGGCCCGAGCGCATGCTGTTCTCGGAAAAGTTCGCCTGCCCGGTCTCCGGCTTCACCATTCCCGAGGTCGAGCCGCGCCTGTTCTCCTTCAACAACCCCTACGGCGCCTGCCCCGCCTGCGGCGGCCTCGGCGTCGAGCAGCATGTCGACGAGGATCTCGTCATCCCCGACAAGGAACTCGCCATCGGCAAGGGCGCGATCGCGCCCTGGGCGAAATCGTCCTCGCCCTACTACACGCAGACGCTGACGGCGCTCGGCAAGCACTACAAGTTCACCCTGACCACCAAGTGGAAGGACCTGCCGAAGAAGACGAAAGACGCGATCCTGCATGGCTCCGGCGAGGACGAGATCAAGTTCTCCTACGAAGATGGCGTGCGCTCTTACGACACCAAGAAGCCGTTCGAGGGCGTCATCACCAACATCAACCGCCGCTATCGCGAGACCGAGAGCGAGTGGGCGCGCGAGGAACTGGCGAAATATTTCCACGACGTGCCCTGCGAGGCCTGCCACGGCTTCCGCCTCAAGCCGGAGGCGCTTTGCGTCAAGATCGGGACCAAGCATATCGGCGAGATCTCCGAGCTGTCGGTCAGGAAGGCCGGCGAATGGTTCGAGACCGTGCCTGATGCGCTGAACGCGCAGCAGAACGAGATCGCCGGCCGTATCCTGAAGGAGATCCGCGAGCGCCTCACCTTCCTGCTCGACGTCGGCCTCAACTATCTCACGCTGTCCCGCTCCTCCGGCACGCTGTCCGGCGGCGAGAGCCAGCGCATTCGCCTGGCCTCGCAGATCGGCTCGGGCCTGACCGGCGTGCTCTACGTGCTGGACGAGCCCTCGATCGGCCTGCACCAGCGCGACAACGCGCGCCTGCTCGACACCCTCAAGCGGCTGCGCGACCTCGGCAACACCGTGGTCGTGGTCGAGCATGACGAGGACGCCATTCGCCTCGCCGACTACGTGCTCGACATCGGCCCCGGCGCCGGCATGCATGGCGGCCACATCGTCGCCGAAGGCACGCCCGCCGAGATCATGCGCAACCCGAAATCGCTCACCGGCAAATATCTCACCGGCGAGCTCGAGGTCGAGGTGCCGGAGCGGCGTCCGCCGAACCATCGCCGCACCATCAAGGTGGTCAACGCGCGCGGCAATAACCTCAAGAACGTCACCGCCGAGATTCCGCTCGGCCTGTTCACCTGCGTCACCGGCGTTTCCGGCGGCGGCAAGTCGACGCTGCTGATCGACACGCTCTACCGCGCCATCGCCCGCAAGCTGAACAATGCCAGCGAAGGCGCCGCCCCGCACGACCGCATCGAGGGCCTCGAGCACATCGACAAGATCATCGACATCGACCAGTCGCCGATCGGCCGCACCCCGCGCTCCAACCCTGCGACCTACACCGGCGCCTTCACGCCGATCCGCGAATGGTTTGCGGGCCTCCCCGAAGCCAAGGCGCGCGGCTACGAGCCCGGCCGCTTCTCCTTCAACGTCAAGGGCGGCCGCTGCGAGGCCTGCCAGGGCGACGGCGTCATCAAGATCGAGATGCACTTCCTGCCCGACGTCTACGTCACCTGCGACGTCTGCAAGGGCAAGCGCTACAACCGCGAGACGCTCGAAGTCTTGTTCAAGGGCAAGAGCATCGCCGACGTGCTCGACATGACCGTCGAGGAAGCCGCCGAGTTCTTCAAGGCGGTGCCGCGCGTGCGCGAAACCTTCCAGACGCTGCACCGCGTCGGCCTCGACTACATCCATGTCGGCCAGCAGGCGACGACCCTCTCAGGCGGCGAAGCACAACGCGTCAAGCTCGCGAAGGAATTGTCGAAGCGCGCGACCGGCCGCACGCTCTACATCCTCGACGAGCCGACCACCGGCCTGCACTTCCACGACGTCAAGAAGCTGCTGGAGGTGCTGCACGAGCTGGTCGCTCAGGGCAACACGGTCGTCGTCATCGAGCACAATCTCGAAGTCATCAAGACCGCCGACTGGGTCATCGACCTCGGCCCCGAAGGCGGCGACGGCGGCGGCGAGATCGTCGCCTGGGGCCCGCCGGAGGACATTGCGAAAGCACCGCGGAGCTATACGGGGAAGTTTTTGGCGCCGGTGCTGAAGAAGGCGGGCAAGCCGAAGCGGAGGAGCACGAGCGAGGCGGCGGAGTAGTCTGCGAACCGATCCAAGGCGGGTCAAGCCGTGACGCAACTATTGATTGCGCTCCGAAGTTCTGTATTCTTTGTTTTTTGTCCCTCCCCGCGCGATCTATTCCCGAGGCAAGGTGGAGCAGCTAGGCCCAATCAACCATTATGCCCAAGAGCTTTCGTTGTCCGACTTTTTTTCTGCGCACCCAGGTACTATTGCCGGGCAGCACAGCACGCGTCTTTATTGGAAGAGAAAAGTCAATCTCTGCCGTAAGGGCAGCACAACAAAACGCTGAACTCGTTTTTGCGGTATTGCAAAAAGACCCAGAATGCGAGGATCCGGAGCCAGGCGACATCTTTGAAATGGGAATCCTTGGTTCGGTTCTTCAGGCCCCTATTCTGCCTGACGGCACGTTGAAATTGATTCTGGAATGCAGATATTTCGGAAAGAGATCAAGTTGCGTGCTGGATGGCGACCATTGGGTTTCAAGCGTATCCCTTATTTCAAAAGCCAATAAAGCTAAGATTGGTCGAAAGATTAAAACCGACTTTCTATCACTCGTTCGTAGGCATTCGGAATCTTATGAACGTGCCGTAATCGCTCAGTTGAATACTATTCAAGACAAACAACTCGCCAAGAAAGCGATTACAAAATTCGCGGGCAAACACTCCTCCCTAAATTTCAAGCACGATAAACGTCTCATTTTCAAGCCCGTTTTTGTCGACCAGAACAACTCCCCAACAATCGTTTTCAATTTGAATCAGACGCCGCTTGGTTCGGCCATCATGAAAGGGACCACGTCAACGGATCTTCACGAACCGCAAACTCCGGCACGCAAAACCATCACAGTCAAATCGCCTAAAGCCAAATCAAAGATCACTGTGGCGATCAATGATGCAATTGCTCGAGCAATAGGACCGACCCCAATACTCACCGCTCCACTAAAGCCGCCCGACGAAGACGCGGCACTGAAGGCGGACGCAGCCTTCATCGACCTTCTTGCTGATACTATTAGTCAAATCCCAACATCGAATACTCTAAAGCAACAGCTGCTTGCGGATGGCAACTCTAAGAATATCACACGAGCAGTTTCGGATCTAATCCGACACGAGATAAGAATTCTCGATGCTACAGACAAAACTGCTGATGCTCGACTTCCCCAAATTTTCATCTGTCATTCGTCCGCCGACAAGCAACGCATCAAGCCCATATTGCTGGGACTAATTGGCGCCGGATTTCGCCTCTTCATCGACCGCCCAAATGAACTTGGTTTGGCCACCCATCCACACGTTAGCGGTATTAAATCTGGTCCATTCCGCAATGAAATTTCAAATGCCCTACGAGAATCGTCGTGCGTCCTCACACTGTGGTCAGTCGATGCAGCTAGGCATCATAAGACAGAAATGCTTGAAGAGGCGTCCATCGGCAAAGACAGAGGGATTCTTGTTCAGGGTGCCATTGAGGAATTTCGGAGCGTGTATGAGCGGCTGCCGCTCGGCTTCAAAGAGTGGCAGCTTCTAGACTTGAATCCCCTTTTGGTGGACCAAAGCGAAAATCTTCCTGCCGATATCTCCCTTCTATCGCGGGAAATCAACGACATCGTCCGACGCCATCCGAATACGAAAGCGCCTTTGGAGCCGTGGAGACAAGATTCCGCGGCGGTTGCGATGGCAGTAGTACAGCAGCAACTTAGGACATTTCCTAAGCCACCCCCTCCAGTATCGCGCACCAAATACACCTCGCTGGAAGATCTAAGGAGATTGTTTGTAGCCAGAACAAGAAAGTTAGCCGATCGACTTTCGCAATCTAACCATCCCATGGAACGCGATATCGCCGATGTTTTGCATGATATTCTCCGGACCTTCGATAGGCAACTCGATGAGATCGACTTAGCCGTTGCTCCTTCCCTAGGCGAACTATTGGGTGTTCTTTGCGAGACTTATAAGGATCAGGCTCTACGGCAAGAGCTCTCTCCACATGTGTTTCCAGCACTTAAATTGGCCGCGGCGGGATATGAACAATTCGCGGAGCAATGGAATGCGTGGGCCGATCAGCGCTCTGATAGGGCAAGAGAATGGGTAACCCCCGAAAATGCGGATCGGACAAGAGAAGCTGCGGACGTTGTGATTGAATTTGCACGGTCCGCAAGCATTGTACACAGAAGCGTGCCCGATGTACTAACTGCTTTGCGTCAACTCATAAAACCAGCGCTCTCTTTTTCACAATTCAATGAGTATCGCTACTTGAACGCGATCGGCGAGGGATTGCGCGCATGCTGGAATGAGGGAGAACGCTATATCAGCGATCACTGGAACGAAATTCAAGCATCTCTGTCCGCGGGGGGCTCTCCAGTTGTTGGACCATTCAATGCTTTCATTTTGGAACTTTCAGAGACTCTCATCCAATTGTCTAAGGCAAACACTGCGCTTTTCGGATGGCTTTTTGTCCGAGTCGGCTATTTGAAACGTCTGGTGTCTGGAGACCTCCTCAACTTAGACCCTTCGTCTATCTGAGCGCGATTCCCAGGCAAATGAGAGGCCGGCGAAATGCGCGCAAGCCTCATGCGGGGGCGCATTCATTCACTAACCACCGCCTGCTCACTCCGTTCGAAGCGGATATCACTCCGGCCCAGTTCGGCGAGTTCATGGCCGAGGGTCTCCAGAGTTCGACGACCTCGGATGAACCGAGTAGGCCGTTTGGAAACCTCAGTGGGTTTAACTAGCCTCCATGCCTTACGCCCTCGCCATCTTCGATCTCGACGGCACGCTGGCCGACAGCTTCCCCTGGTTCCTGCGCACCATCAACGACATCGCCGATCGCTTCAACTTTCGCCGTGTCGCCGCTGAGGACGTCGAAGGCCTGCGGCATGCCTCCACGCGTGAGATCCTCTCCCAACTCGAGGTGCCCTTGTGGAAGCTGCCGGCGATCGCGCGGCATGCGCGGCGGCTGAAGGCGGAGGCGGCTTCCGAGATCTCGCTGTTTGCAGGCGTCGAAACTATGTTGCAATCACTTGCTGACAACGACGTACAGCTCGCGCTGGTAACGTCCGACAGCGAGGCCAATGCGCGCGAGAAGCTTGGGCCGAGCGCGACGCTGTTCTCGCATTTCGACTGCGCGGCGTCGCTGTTCGGCAAGCCCGCGAAATTCCGCCGGGTCGTCCGCCGTGCCGGCGTGGAGCCAGGCCAGGTCATCGCGATCGGCGACGAGGTCCGCGACATCGAGGCGGCCCGCGCGGCGGGGATTGCCTGCGGCGCGGTGTGCTGGGGCTATGCGGCGCCGGCGGCGCTGCGGGCGCTGGGGCCTGATCATGTGTTCGCGCGGATGGATGAGATTGCGGCGACGCTATGCACGGTGCCGTAGCCCGGATGGAGCGAAGCGCAATCCGGGACAGTGTCCCCGCATTTCGCTTCGCTCCATGCGGGCTACAAGCGCCCCTACTCCGTCTTGCGCAAAAACGCCCCGAATGCCCTTGGGCCGTCGCCGGTCTTGATCTCGCCGACGACCTTCAGCTCGGTCGCGTCGATGATGCTTAGCGTGTTGCTTTCCCAGCACGCGACGATGACGCGCTTGCCGTCGGCGGTGGCATTGATGCCTTCCGGATAGTCGCCGACATTGATGCGCTTGACCGGCTTCAGGCTCGCCACATCGAACACGCTGACGGTGCCGCCATATTGATCGGTGACGAAGCCGCGGCCCAGCGCCAGCGCCACCGCATAGGGGCGCATGCCGACCTTCACGCGGCCGATCTCGCGTCCCTCCGCAAGATCGATCACGGAGACGTCGTCGGAGCCGACATTGGCGGTGTAGGCGCGCTTGCCCCCGGCATCGATGGTGACGCCGAACGGGCGGGTGCCGACCTTGATCGTCGCCTTGCGCTGGCGCGTCGTCGTGTCCACGACCGAAACGCTGTCGTCGTCGCGATCCGCCGAGAGCAGCAGCTTGCCGTCAGGCGTCACCGCCAGCCCCGAAGGCGAAGCACCGACCGCGATGCTGGCAGTGACGCTGCGCGAGGCCGCGTCGATCACCCGCACCGCAGCAGCATACCAGTCGGCGACATAGACCGTCTTGCCGTCGGGCGCTACCGCAATGCCGAGCGGCCCGCCGCCGACCTCGATGCGCCCCGCGACCTGTCGCGTGGCGGCGTCCACCACTGTCACCGCCTTGGCGTCGGGGCTCGTCACATAGGCAAAGCGCCCGTCCGCGCTGACGGCAACCCCGGCCGGCTTGCCGCCGATCGGGATGGTCGCCACTGCGCGCAGGTTGCCGAGATCCACGACCATCAGGTCGTCGCTGAGCTGGTTGGTGACGAACGCCTCCTCGGCGGCAACGCCGCCGGGACCAGCCCAGCAAAGGCTGGAGGCGAGCGCCGCCAAGAGCAGCGCCCGCAAGTCCCGAGCCAGCACGGTCAGCTACCGCTCTCGATCTTCTTCTTCAGCGCCTCGAGCCCGGTCTTGTAGAGCCCGCTCACCGCGGTCTTGGCGGCTTCGTCGTTCAGCTCCGGCGGCGGATCGTTGTTGGGAAAGCCCCGATAGAACGCGCCGGCCCATTCCAGCTTGGACTTGCCGTCGGGCGCCGGCGACACCGTCAAGGTCGAGGAATAATTGGTCACCGGCAGCACCTTCACGTCGACCTTGGTGATCCGGTACGAATAGCTCTGCATCTCAGGCTCGTATTTGTAGAGCTCCTCCTCGACCGTCGCCCCGCCCTGCAGAGTGAGCGTCCGCGTCGCGCCGACCTCGTTGCCCTTTTCGCCCGTGGTCTTGGTGACGGGCGGAAGCCAGCTCATGTCCTGGAAATTGGAGATCGCGGCCCAGACCTTGGCCGGCGGCGCGCTGATCTCGATGGATTCCCGCACCTTCTGCCGGGTCGGCCCGTGCGCCCAGGCCGCGGGCGAAAAAGCCGGGCCAAAGGCCGCCGTCAAGCCTGCCGCCCCAATCACAGCCAGCGCCGCCGTCACGGCCGTGCGCCGTCCAATCGTCACCCTCATTCTGGTTTCCTCATACGTCCCGTTGATCATGCGCGACTTGCGATGCGCGCTCACGGTCATCCTAGCGTATTTTGGGGCCGAGGGGAGACCGGTTCGTGGCGCCGTTGCGGCGGCGCTCGGCGCACCCCACAACCTGTTGCGCTGCCCGACGGGCAAAACACCCCACCGGGAGGTCAATGCTTCCAGCCAAAAACAATTCGCTTTACGCGAATTCGGAAATATAGCATGTTTCGGCCACCTCAACCCGGGCCGAGGGGCGGATCGCGATCGTCACGAACGCGGGATGGGAGGTGGTGGACGCGGGCCGCGTCGCGCGCAGTCGGTTTGCAGGGCGGGTCACACCGTGAGCAGGCAACGCGCGCATACGACAGGCGCAGGCTCGCGTACGGCAAAATCGTATGGTCCTGGCGCCCGGGGTTCTGGCGTCAAGTCTTGCGGCGATGTGGCGGCCAACCGGTGCGCACATCGATCAGCCGCAAGGCGACGGGGGCAATAGTGCAACGCTCCCCGGGGAGAGTACGACATAAGCCGTAAACCCGCTACGCAGGGAAGGCCGGATGTTCGGCTACACCTGTATGCCGCTGTGCAGCTTCTTGTCACGCAGGTTTCGCACAGTGGACCGCGGGTGCCAGCCGGCACCCGGCCTTCCCTGCGCCCTCGGCACTCTTGAGGGCGGCAACGGCCGCAAAGCTCGGGCACGACGTGCCGCGAGAACGCGAATTTGTGCCTCAGTTCCGGATGGAAATGCGAGATGGCTACGACTCTCGTGCCCCGGACGCAGCGCAGCGCCCCTTTGGCGATGCGCTGCAGAGCCGGGGCCCGTGCAGCGATACGTGAGGCCCCCCTGGGTCCCGGCTCTGCGCCGCACCGCTTGCGCGCTGCGTCGCGTCCGGGACACGAGAGCGGAGGACGGTGCCACGTCATACTCCGTCGCGAGCGCTGCGAACCAATCCAGCTTGTCATCTAATCCAGTGCCTCAAGCACCAGCTCCATCGTCATCAGCACAGGATTGTCGCCGCGGACCAGGCGTCCCTCGGCGAGGCCGCCGGTGTAGTCGATCAGCGCGACGTCGAGCGCAGCTTCGAGAGCGCCAGAAGCCCCCGGCGCGATCAGCCCGGCCGTCACCGCAAGCTCGGTTGCGAACGGCTCGGTCACGCTGCCATGGGTGAAGCGCGCGCCGATGGTCGAGCCGACGCCGCCATGGATTTTCGCACGTGCGATGCCGTGCGCGCGGCAGAACTCTTCGAGGCAGAACGCAAAATCCTGGTTGGGGCGCAGCCGCAGCGCAAACGCGCGGCTGGTCGTGCGGCCGCCCATGCTCGCAGCGGCCATCGGCCCGAACAGCTTGAAATTGGTCTCGGGATCGGGCTCGGCCGCGAACATCGCGCCGTCGAGACCGAAGGCCTCGACCGCGAACGGTTCGGCGACGACCGTCTCGTCCGGCAGCATGTGGCCGCCGCTGGCCTTGCCGTCGGCCTCCGTCCACAGCCCGTGGCAATGAAAGAACGGCGCGCCGTCGCGGGTGCCGAGCGTCATGGAGCCGAGCCTCGTGCGCGTCACGCCGCCGGGCCGGAACGTGTCGCTGTAGAACGCGGCGTTCTCGCCGGTCTTCGACAGCGCCGGCATGACATAGGCGAACGGTCCGAGCGCGCCGTGCCGGAAGTTGAGCACGCCGCCGGCAAAACCTTCGGCCGCAAAGCCGCGCCGCGCGGCCTCCAGCAGCGGCACACCGGCCTGAAGGGTGAACGAGAAGGCGCGCCCCCTCGCCTCCACCCATTGAATGCGTTCTGCGAGCGGCGCGCCCGGCTGCTTGATACTCCGCATCACCCGCGCTCAGCCCACTTTCGTCTTGTCGAGATCGAGCAGCCCGCGTGCCTCGAGCTCGTCGCGCACCATGCGTTTGGGAATCTTGCCATAGCCGGATTTCGGCAAGGCCTCCCAGAAGAAGAACCGCTTCGGCATCTTGTAGCGCGGCACCTTCGGCGAAAGGAACGCCGCCATCTCCGCCTCGCTCACCGGCTTCTCGCCCTCGCGCGGAACGCAGACGGCAACGCCGACTTCGCCCCAGGTCGCATCGGGCACCCCGAGCACGGCAACTTCGCCCACCGCGGGATGGGTCAGGATCTTCTCCTCGATCTCACGCGGATAGATGTTGGAGCCGCCGGAGATGTACATGTCGGAAGCGCGGCCGGTTATATAGACAAAACCCTCCTCGTCCATGTGGCCGAGATCGCCGGTGCGGAACCAGCCGTTGCGGAACGCCTTCGCATTGGCTTCGGGATTGTCGTAGTAGCCCGCGAGCACGGCAGGACCGATCACGCAGATCTCGCCGCTCTGGTTCGCCTGGAGCTCGCGGCCCTCGTCGTCCTGGATCGAGACCTGCATGCCGGTGCGTTCGAAGCCGCAGCTGCCGATCTTCGCGTGTGGGCCGTCTTCGGGATCGTGCAGCGCCGCGGGCAGCACGGTGATATTGCCGGTGACCTCGCCGAGGCCGAAATACTGCACGATGACCTTGCCGAGCTTCTTCAACGCGGTCTTCTGGTCCTCGCGGTACATCGGCGCGCCCGCATAGATCACGTGGCGCAGCGAGGAATGGTCGTATTTGTCGACGGCGGGATGCTCGACCATCATCTTCAGGATCGTCGGCACCGTGAAGAGATTGGCGACCCGATGCGCCTCGATCAAGCGGAACGCCTCGTTGATGTCGAATTTCTCGGTGGGCAAGAGGACGGTGCAGACGCCGCGCGCGGTCTGCACCAGCTGATGCACGCCGGCGCCATGCGACAACGGCGCCACCACCAGCGATGCATCAGCCTCGGTCACGCCGGGGGTGAGATCGGCGAGATGGTTGGTGACGACGAATCCCATCTGGCCGTGGGTCAGCACCGCCGCCTTGGAGCGTCCGGTGGTGCCGGAGGTGAAGAAGAACCAGCAGGGATCGTCGTGCTCGACGGCGACGTTCTCGACCACCGCTCCGGCTTGCGCGGCGATGGCCTCAGCAACCGACGTCTCGGCGAACGCGGCCTTGCCGTCGATGCTCCAGGTGAACGCGAGCGCCCCGCCCTTCACGGCCGCGGCATGCTCAGGGAAATCGACGTGGCACAAAAACGCTTTCGCGCCGGAGGCCTCTGCGAGATAGGTGACCTCATCCGGCATCAGGCGGAAATTGGTGGGCACCCAGACAGCGCCGAGCCGGAATGCGGCGAACATCGAGACAAACATCTCGTCGCCATTCTTGGAATGCACCAGGATGCGATCGCCCTTGGTGATGCCGCGCGCGGCGAGCGCCGCCGCCAGCGCCGAGACCTGTGCATCGATCTGCCTCCAGGTCCAGGATCTGTCCCCCCAGACGAAGCCGGGGCGCGATCCAAGCCGCCGCGCATTCTGGGTCAGCATGTAAGCAAGATTCATGACGCGGCGGGACATGCGCAGGGGCTGCATGGGGCTTCCTCTTCGATCGCTGGCCTACGCAAGCAGGCCGCTCTTCGAACCCTGTTTATCGCCATCGCCCGCGCCCCCGCAAGGCCGCCGGCCGCACACCTGCCCTACGGCTGCTTGAACGCGAACGGTGTTGCCGAAATCGTCCTCTGCTTCACGCAGGCCTGCGGACCAAAGCCGCCACAGAAGCTGCCATGCAAATCGAAGCGGATGCTGCGCGCGGCACCGCGCTTCACCGGCGGCGCCATGACCCTGTAGCGGAGGACGTAGCCGTCGAACACCTCGCGCACGCTGCCGTCCGGCAGCGTCACCAGGATCTTCATGACGCAGCCGCCGGTTCCGCAATAAGTGGTCTCGCGGTCCCCGCATTTGGTCGCGCTGAAATCGACGATGTAGTCGTCGCGGCCGTCGCCGGTGAGGTCGATCCTGCGCACCGTATCGCGCGCGAAAGTCACCTCGCCACCGTCCTGGCTGGTGCATTCCTCGTTGGCGTAGCGCAGCGCCTTCTGTACCCCGGGCGGATAGTCGGACGGATTGAACGGCTTTGCATCCTCGGCGCGCGCGGCGGAGGCGAACAGAGCGAGCATGAGAAACAGGTGACGCATGCGGGTTGGTCGCCGGCGAGGCCGCAATCGTTCAGGGAATTTTAAACATGATCGGCGCACCCTCGCTCAGTTCTCGCGTACAGAGTGCCGCATCATGGTCAAAGCGCCTGCCTTCCTTCTGTTGTCGCTGGCGCTCGCCGGATGTGCCGTCGGCCCACAAGCGCATCTGACGTCCGATCCTGCCTTCAGGCCTGCCCGCTATGCCTGGGACGGCGCCGGCGAGGATCCCAATCGGCCGAGCCCGGCCTCACGACCAACACGCAACCTCGCCCAGGCCGAGCGCAACAGGTCGCAAGCCGGACTTCAGCCCCAGTCGAAGGAATGGTGGCAAGCGCAGGAGGCGAGCGAGGCCGAGCAGGATGCAAGGGTCAACCGCGCGCTCGTCATCTGCCAGGGATGCCTGCGTCCACAGCAGCAGCGAGAGGATTCCAGGCTCGCCAAAGCCGCGGACTGAACCACATTCGCAGCTGAAACCCGTCGACCTGATCGCACGTTACGACGTCGTGCGCGGGGGTCCTCTGAAGACATGGCGGAGACCACATGAGCGAAATCATCGACAACAAGGCCCATCACCGCTTCGAGCTCGAGATCGAGGGCCATCTTGCGACCGAGCACTACAAGCTCGACGGCAACGTCATCACGTTCGAGCACACCGACGTGCCGAAGGAACTCGGCGGCAAGGGCGTCGGTTCGAAGCTGGTGCAAGGCGCGCTCGACCAGGTCCGCAGCGCCGGATTAAAGCTGATCCCGCAATGCCCGTTCGTGAAGGCCTGGATCGAAAAGCACCCTGATTATGCGGACCTCGTGACGAGGTGAGAACACAGGCCCGCAGCCTGTCGCCAGCGGGCCAGCCGAGATCCTGGCCTATTGTCCGTGCCTGAGCATGTCCTGGTCGGTCATATCCCAATCCTGCCACAGCTGCAGCATGCCGAGCAGCACGAGCACGGCGCCTAGGCCCGTGTGATAGACGCGCAGAAAGCCCTCACCGGAATAGCCGAGCATGTAAGGCGAGCCGATGAGCCATAGCCCGACGAGGATCGTCGTCACCTCCTGCCAGCGCTGCAAGGCGACATATTCGAGCTGGCTGATGCCGAAGACAACGAGACCAATCGCGATCGCATTCAGGATCACTGTCTGGTCTCCGCTGATCGTCGCATCCTGAACGGGAAACCATGGCGAGGCCACGATGAGCACGCCGAGCGCCATCCCGCACCAGTCTTCCCATGTTCGATGAGTATTCAAGAAACCAAAGTCCGACATCGTACCCTCCTGTGACAGAGGCACACGTCGGCGGCTGGCGATCACGACTTCCGAATGTCTCGCGACCCTGCCGGCCGCATTCGGACGTATGTCCTGCAAGAGCACGTGGGAACCGTCGGCGGCTGCGCAAGAGCGGACTTGAGGATTATTTCGATGCCCGCGCGCTGTTCAAAGTCATCAACCCATGCCGCGCCGTAGCTAGAGAGCCCCGAGCTTCCTCAGCGAGTCCTGCGCGGACGTCACGCCCGGATCCAGCTCCAGCGCCTTCCGGAGATCGGCGATCGCGCCCTGCTTGTCGCCGAGCCGCAGGCGGGCCTGTCCGCGATTATTCCAGGAATAGGCGTCAGTGGGATCGTATCGCAATGCCTTGTCGTAGTCGGAAACGCCACCCTTGTTGTCGCCCTGGAACAGGCGGATCATGCCGCGATTGCGCCAGCCGCGCGCGTCGGTCGGCGCGATGCGGATCGCTTCGCCGTAGTCGGCGGCGGCACGGTCGAGCTGCTCGGTGTCCCGGTAGACGTTGCCGCGATCGATATAGGCGAGCAGATCGGGCGCAAGCTTGATCCGCATGGTGTAGTCGGCGAGCGCATGCGTCATGTCGCGCTTGCGGTAATAGGCGAGACCGCGATTGCTATAGGCCATGGCGGAATTCGGGTTGCGCTTGATCGCCGCATCGAAATCGGCCAGGGCGCCATCGAGGTCGCCCTTGTTGAAGCGGGACTCGCCACGATTGTTGTAGGCCAGCGCCAGCGACGGATCGAGCTTGATGGCCTGGTCGTACTCGGCAATGGCACGATCGTAGTCGTGCTTGAACGAATAGACGCGGCCGCGATTGTTGTGGGGGCAGGCATAATCCGGAGCGAGCCTGATGGCTTCGTCGAGATCGGACAGCGCGGCATCGAGCTCGCGCTTCTCGGTGAGACCATGACCGCGGTTGCAATAGGCGCCGGCGAGCCTGTCGCCGCTCTCGCTCTTGGTCTCGATCACGGTGGAGCAGGCCTTGACCCGTTGGTCGGGCGTGCTGCTCAGCGCCACACACGCATCCCAGGCCGGGCCGCCCTCGGCAGAGGCCGTCGAGCTCAGCGCGGCAAGCAACACCATGAGGCCGAACCGGACACGCATTTTGCGGATATCTCCCCTGCAGCAACCCTCCTTGGTCGCACCTTGGCAAGGGCTGGTTCAGACGCCTAGATCAGAGCAAACAGCACGTCGGAAGGATCTTGCATGGCCGCATCGGTACGGGACAACAAGGATAGGAGCCGCTTCGAGCTCGATGTCGGCAGCGAGGTCGCCTTCGCCAATTACCGGCTGACACCGGCGGCGGTCATCATCACCCACACCGAGACCCCACGCGCGCTGCGCGGCCGCGGCATCGGCTCCGAACTGGTCAAGGGCGCGCTGGACCTGATCCGCCGCGACGGCCGCAAGGTCATCGCCGGCTGCGGCTTCGTCGTCGACTATCTCGATCGGCATCCGGAGGATGCCGATCTGGTCGCCTAAAGCAAAAGGGCCCGCGCGATGGCGGGCCCTTCCGTCACGACCGGCGTTTCGGTCAGTGCTTGATCTCCGGCGGCAGCTTGCCGCCATTGGCGGCGAGCTTGGACATCACCTGCTTGTGCAGCCAGACGTTCATGCTCGCGGAGTCGTTCATGTCACCAGTGTAGCCCAGCTCCTTGGCGAGATCCTTGCGCGCTGCAAGGCTGGAATCGATGTCGAGCGCCTTCATGAGATCGACGATCGAGGTCCGCCATTCCAGCTTCTCGCCCTTGTGCGCGGCCACCGCCTTGTCGACGATCGCGGCGACGTCGACCGCGGCCATGGGCGCGCCGGCCGGCGCCGATGCTCCCGGCGCCGCTCCGGCCGGCGAAGCTGCGCCACCGGCGGGCGCGGCGGAAGCCGGCTGGCTACCGAAGATCGCGCTCATGATTTTACCGAAAATGCTCATATCTGCTCCCCGAAAAGGATCCGTTGGAAGGGCCTTGAGTGGCACTTATAGACCAAGTCACTGCATTGCGCCCGCGAAGTTCTGCGAGCCAATGAGCAGCATCAGCTTATCTGCGGCGAAATGACGACCGAATGACGTCGTCGAGGTTGCGCTGCGGCATCGAATCTCACCCAAGCGTGAGGGACAGGACTCGGAAATAGGCGTACGGTTTGTGTTCAGCTCGCGATGCCTTCCGGAATTCGCGTCTGGTCGGACTCGCGAAACTCAAGAATGGCGGCCGCTCGCGCCGTTTGCCGGCGCCGGATTCGGCCGCTCGGCAAGGGAGCTAGCGACCATGGCCACACTCTACCCGGGCAATGTCCCCACAATGGCCCAGAGCGCGGATGCGGCTGGACCTGTCATTCGAACCATCCAGCTGTCCGACCTGCATGACGCGCTCCGGCGCGGCTGGGACGATTTCAAGGCCGTTCCGAGCCACGCCATCATCCTCTGCGTGATCTATCCCGTCCTCGGCCTCGTGCTCGCCCGGGTAGTGATGGGCTATTCGGTGCTGCCGCTGCTGTTTCCGCTCGCCGCCGGCTTCGCGCTGATCGGCCCGTTCGCAGCGCTCGGTCTCTACGAGCTCTCCAGCCGGCGTGAACGCTATGAGGAAGCCAGCGCCTGGGATGCCATGGAGGTGCTGCGCTCGCCCTCGTTCGGGGCGATGCTCGGTCTCGGCACATTACTGCTCGCGCTGTTTGTGACCTGGGTTGCAACCGCGCAGGCGATCTATGTCGCGGCGTTCGGCTATGAGGGCGTGACCGGGATCTCCGACTTCATGACGCGCGTGCTGACGACACAGCAGGGCTGGTGGCTGATCGTGGTCGGCTGCGGCGCCGGCTTCCTGTTCGCGCTCGCCGCACTTTGCATCAGCGCCGTGTCGTTCCCCTTGATGCTGGACCGCCATGCCGGTGCATTCGAGGCGATGAGCACCTCACTGCGCGTGGTCGCGAGGAACCCGGTGCCGATGGCAGCCTGGGGCGTGATCGTGGCGGTGCTGCTCGCGCTCGGCACCATCCCGGCCTTCCTCGGCCTTGCCGTGGTGATCCCCCTGCTCGGCCACGCCACCTGGCACCTCTACCGCAAGGTGATCGTCTCGGAGCCCGGTGCACGCCCGATGTCGCCCCCGCCGCATCGTCCGCGCAAGCCGGCGGCCGACTTCCCGGCCAACCTCTTCCCCTGGCGGAACAGGACAGACGCCTGACGATATCGTGACATGCGATCCTGCCCCGTCTCGGGCAGGATTGCGCCGTGTCGCACGCCTTGCTTTGGCCGCGGTTCCGACCGAGATTGCGCCCGCCGGTCAGATCGCTTCACGGAATTCATTTAATCGATGACCTCGACGATTTCTCGTCTCGCTCTCGCAGCCCTCGCCCTCTCCGCATCCATCCTGTCCGCCCAGCCAGCGCTCGCCGCTGTTGCCTGTGGCTCGGCTAATTTCGATGCCTGGCTTGCGGATTTCAAAACCGACGCGGCCGCCAAGGGCATCTCGCAACAGGCCATCGCCGCCGGACTCGCCGGCGTGACGCTGGATCAGAGCGTGCTCAACCGCGACCGCTCGCAAAAGGTCTTCACCCAGACCTTCGAGGAATTTTCCGGCCGCATGGTGCCGCCGCGCCTGCAGCGCGGCTCCAACATGATGAAGCAATACGGCTCGGTGCTGTCGCGCATCGAGCAGGCCTACGGCGTTCCCGGCGAGGTCCTGGTCGCGATTTGGGGCCTGGAGACCGATTTCGGCGTCAACACCGGCAAGTTCGCCACGATCCGCTCGCTGGCAACGCTGGCCTATGACTGCCGGCGTGCCGAGCAGTTTCGCGCCGAGCTGATGGATGCGCTGCGCATCGTCCAGCGCGGCGATCTCGCACCCGCCGAGATGAAGGGCGCCTGGGCCGGCGAGCTCGGCCAGACCCAGTTCATGCCGTCGTCCTGGATGAAGTACGCCGTCGATTTCGACGGCAACGGCAAGCGCGATCTCCTGCACAACGCACCCGACGTGCTCGCCTCCACCGCCAATTATCTCGCCGGCTATGGCTGGCAGAAGGGCAAGGATTGGCAACCGGGCAGTCCGAATTTCGATGTGCTCAAGCAGTGGAACAAGAGTGAGGTCTATTCCAAGACCGTAGCCTATTTCGCCACCCAGCTGGCGCGCGCTCCCTAGATATCCATCAACAAGCGCGTAGGGCCGATCGCCCGGCGACCGGCCCTCTCTGGTGCGTTTACTTACCCATGGTGGCGTGCATCGCCTTGTTCAGATGCGCGCCGCACGCACCCATTTTACCGTTGAGCAGCGAATCCTGCGCCGCCGCGATCTCCTTCTGGGCAACGAGCTTGCCGTCCCCGTCGGGCATGGCCTCGATCGCAGTTTCCGTCTTCTCCAGATTGGCCGAGCTGCAGCCTCCCATGGCGGCGTGCTTGGCAGCCTGGGCGGGCGCAATCGCGAACGCGACGGCGGCAATGGCGATAACCCCGAGTAACTTCGTCATGATGTTACTTTCCTTCTTGTTCTTGGGGCAGACCCAGCGACATTGCCGGGCTCTGCGACATGACTTTCCTCCGGGCGCGGCAACTTGCCGCAATAAATTCCTCGCGAGAATTGCGTGATGTTGCGCGCTGCGCAGAGCGTCATGCAGAAATTCTGTTTTTCATTACATCCTTGTCATCAAACCACACGCTCGGCGTGTGGACGTCCCCCGCACCGGACCGCGATCCAGGGGAGATGGATCTGGCCAACAGCCCCGCCTCGCGCCGGAGAATCGACGCTGGCGGATCCCGCTTGCATGCCCCGCGGCTTCCCTACGATTCGACGCAACAAATGAATATAAATTCAATATAATAGATCTCTCTTCATGCGATTCGCGCATATCGGACTTGGGTGTACAAGCTAAATGACCTGCTTGCCGACAACACGGCCGCAACCTATTTCCGTGATGATCCAGATCAAATATCTACCCATAACTCCGTGATTTCACGGGAGTTTACCTCCAAATCCGGTACAACCATCTAGAGACTTCGGCGGGATCCCCAAGAGGTTAAGCGTCTCTTACCCGTGCTATGCACTGCTCGCTTAGCTGCATCGCAACATCGGAACTTTCGCACTGCACCACTCTCCACTATATTCATTTCAACGATGAGGCCCGGGCAAGGGCTGAATCGAACTACAGGAGACTACCAATGCTGCTCTCGCTCATCCGCATGATCCAGGCCTTCCGGGACTATCAGCGCAATGTTGCCGAGCTGTCCCAGCTCAGCGATCGCGAATTGGCCGATATCGGCCTCGATCGCTCGGACATCCCGCGCGTTGCCGCCGGTCAGTACCAGGGCTGATATCGTTCAGCCCTCCACCGGAACGGACCGATAGCGCCCGCCTCGTGCGGGCGTTGTCGTATCTGGTGGCAGAAAACTCGATCTCGGCGATTCCACTGACCGACGAAAAGCGCTACCTGTCCGCCCCATGACAGGACCCCTATCCAACACCGTGCACGTGATCGGCGCTGGCCTCGCCGGCTCCGAAGCCGCCTGGCAGGTGGCCAAGGCTGGCGTGCCCGTGGTGCTGCACGAGATGCGGCCGACCCGCATGACCGAGGCGCACCGCACCGACGGCCTTGCCGAGCTCGTCTGCTCCAATTCGTTCCGCTCGGACGATGCCGCCAACAACGCCGTCGGCCTCTTGCACGCGGAGATGCGCCGGCTCGATTCGCTGGTGATGCGCGCGGCCGACGCCAACCAGGTGCCTGCCGGCGGCGCTCTCGCGGTCGACCGCGACGGCTTCTCTGCGGCCGTCACCAAGGCGCTGAACGACCATCCGCTGATCCAGATCGCTCGCGGAGAAATCGCCGGTCTGCCGCCGGCCGATTGGAGCAACGTCATCGTTGCCACCGGTCCCCTCACCTCCGCCCCGCTGGCCGATGCCATCCGCGAGTTGACCGACGAGAACGCGCTCGCCTTCTTCGACGCGATCGCGCCGATCGTGCACCGCGAATCCATCGACATGTCGGTGGCCTGGTTTCAGTCGCGCTACGATAAGGTCGGCCCTGGAGGCACGGGCGCCGACTACATCAACTGCCCCATGACCAAGGAGCAGTATGAGGGCTTCGTCGCCGCGCTGATCGCGGGCGAGAAGACCGAGTTCAAGGAGTGGGAAACCAACACGCCCTATTTCGACGGCTGCCTGCCGATCGAGGTGATGGCGGAGCGCGGCCCCGAGACGCTGCGTCACGGCCCGATGAAACCGGTCGGCCTCACCAACCCGCATGATCCCACCACGAAGGCCTATGCCATCGTGCAGCTGCGCCAGGACAACAAGCTCGGCACGCTCTACAACATCGTCGGCTTCCAGACCAAGCTGAAATACGGCGAGCAGCAGCGCATCTTCCGCACCATTCCCGGCTTGGAGAAGGCCGAATTCGCCCGCCTCGGCGGCCTGCATCGCAACACCTTTCTCAACTCGCCAAAGCTGCTCGACAGTCAGTTGCGCCTGCGCGCGCAGCCGAGGCTGCGCTTTGCCGGCCAGATGACCGGCTGCGAGGGCTATGTGGAATCGGCCAGCGTCGGCTTGATCGCCGGCCTCTATGCAGCCGCGGACGCGCGCGGTGAGACGCTTGTCGGCCCACCCGGCACCACCGCGCTCGGATCGCTGCTTGGCCACATCACCGGGGGCCATATCGAGACCATCGAGCCGGGTACACGGTCGTTCCAGCCGATGAATATCAATTTTGGTCTGTTCCCCCCGCTTGCGACCGTGCCGACCAAGAAGCCCGACGGCACGCGCCTGCGGGGCAACGAGAAGACGGTGGCCAAGAAGCAGGCGATGAGCGCCTTGGCACTCGCCGATCTCGATCGCTGGATCGCCGATCATTTGCGCATTGCCGCAGCCGCGTGAGTTTGCAATGAGCCTCCCCAAAGACGACGCCGCGACGCTGTCGGCGCGCTGGACCGAGGGCGTGCTGCTCAAGCGCGACGTGTTCTCGACCGTGGAGCGCGGCCGCTTCCGCGGCGAGAGCGGCGAGGTCGATGCCGTGCTGCGCCGGCTCGACGAGGTGCCGTGGTGGTCGTTCCCACTGGCGCGCCATCTGTTCGCCCGCGAGAAGCACGCTCTCGCGCTCGCCAAGGGGCTGAATGTCGGACCTGAGCTGCTGTGGGCCGGACGCCGTGCGCTGGTGCGCGGCTTCGTCGACGGCGTCGCTTTGCACCTGGCAAAGCCGCATGGCGACCTCGCCTATTTTCGTTCGGCCAAGGCGGCGCTGCGCCGGCTGCGCCGCGCCGGTATCTGCCACAACGATCTGGCCAAGGAGCAGAACTGGCTGGTCGGCCGCGACGGTCTCGCCTACGTCACCGACTTCCAGCTCGCCGCCTGCTTCAACCGGCGCGGCCGGCTCTATCGCATCCTCGCCTATGAAGACCTCAGGCACCTGCTCAAGCACAAGCGTTCCTACGCGCCCGAGGCGCTGACGCCGCGCGAGCGAAAGATCCTCGCCAAGAAGTCGTTTGCCGCGAGCCTGTGGCTCGCCACCGGCAAGAAAGTCTATCGTGCCATCACGCGCGGGCTGTTCAACTTCACCGACCGCGAGGGCGGCGGTCGCAGGCTGGTCAACGATGCGCCGGTGCTGACCGCGCTGATCCGCAAGAATCCGGCCGTGCGCGATACCGCGATCGTCGCTTTCGCCGACCGCCGCTCCGGCGTCGGGCTCTACGCTTTCGTCGAAGCCGATCAGGCCACGCTCGAAGGCCAGTTGCGGAGCGACCTTTCAGCCGCCAAGGGACCGAAACCGCCGGAGCATATCCAGGTGGTGCACGCGCTGCCACGCGACGCCAGCGGCAAGCCGCGCACCGAGATCCTGCAACTGGTCGCCATGAACCAGCTCGACCTGATCGAGCCGATGATGAAGAACGACCAGGACCGCGCGTTCCTCAAGGACATTCTGGAGCAGCGGAAGAACCTGCGCGACCGCTTCAATTTCGAGGCGGACCTGCCGGCGAGCTGACGGGTAGCCTTGCGCCTTGAAGCGTCCACATTGGCAATAGAGAAGCGGACGGATCATTCGGGCGTGGCGGGATCATGAGCATTCGGGGGACCATGATGCGTGGGGGAGTTGGCGGCCTGGTCGCGGGCTTCCTGCTGCTCATCGCCGCGCCCGCGATGGCTGACTCTCCGGCCGAACTGATCTCCAGCTTCCGCCTCAAGCACGGTGAAGTTCGCGTCGTCCGCGATGCCACGCTTGACCGCATCGCCATGGACCAGGCCAGAGCGATGGCGGCGAAGGACGACCTCAGCCATGACGCGCTCGGCCCCTTCAATCGTCGTGTCGCGCCCGCCGGTGCGGGCCGCGCCGCCGAAAACATCGCCTACGGCTACGACAATTTCGAAAAGACGCTCGGCCAGTGGATCGACTCGTCCGGGCACCGCAAGAACCTGTTGCTGCACAATGCCTCCCGCGTCGGCATCGCCAGTGCCAGGAACGCCAGCGGCAAGCGCACCTATTGGGCCATGGTGATCGCGGGCGATTACGAGCCGAAGGGCAAAGGCAAGACAAAAGGCAAGGAACCCCTCGTTGCCGTGAGGCGCGAAGCCGCGCCTGCCAGCAAGCCGAAATCCGAGTCCAAGCCCAAATCCAGCAGCTGCCACATCAAACTGCTCAGCCTCTGCATCTGAGGCGGCCGGGCCACCTTGCTCGCGCTCGGCAACGCGCCTAATTCAGGCACGAGATCGCAAGCAGCGGAGGCATGAGTGATCGACATCGACCGAATTCGCGCCGACACGCCGGCCACCTCCCGCCTCACCTATCTCCACAACGCCGGTGCGGCCCTGATGCCGGCGCCGGTCGTCGCGGCGTTGAAGGGGCACATCGATCTCGAAAGCGAGATCGGCGGCTATGCGGCCGCTGACCGCGAGGCGCAACGGCTCGATTCAGTCTACGGCTCGGTGGCGCGTCTGCTCAACGCCGCGCCCGACGAGATTGCGCTGGTGGAGAACGCGACGGTTGCCTGGCAGATGGCGTTCTACTCGCTTCCGTTTCGCAAAGGCGATCGCATCCTGACCGCCGAGGCGGAATATGCCGCCAATTATGTCGCCTTTCTTCAGGTCGCCAGGCGCACCGGCGCGGTGATCGATGTGGTGCCGAGCGATGCCAGCGGCGAGCTCGACGTCGACGCGCTCGAACGCATGATCGATGAGCGCGTCAAGCTGATCGCCATCACCTGGGTTCCGACCAATGGCGGGCTGGTCAATCCGGCAGCGGCGATCGGCAAGATCGCGCAGGCGCACGGCATTCCCTATTTGCTCGACGCCTGCCAGGCGGTCGGCCAGATGGACGTCGACGTCGCCGCGATCGGCTGCGACATGCTCTCGGCCACGGGGCGCAAATTCCTCCGCGGCCCGCGCGGTACCGGCTTTCTCTACGTTCGCCGGGCGCTGCTCCAGAAGCTGGAGCCGCCGATGATCGACCACTTCGCGGCGCCCTGGGTCTCGCGAGACAGCTATCAACTCCGCGACGATGCGCGTCGTTTCGAGACCTGGGAGAACAACTACGCGGCTCGCCTGGGGCTCGGCGCGGCCATCGATTACGCCCTCGGGATCGGTATCGGCACGATCGAACAGCGCTGCCGCATGCTTGCAGGCCGTCTTCGCAACGGCCTTGCGTCTATTCCCAGCATCACCGTTCGCGATCTCGGACGCGCGCCGGGCGCGATCGTCAGCTTCACGGTGGACGGACACGAGGCCGACGCCGTTGTCGCCAGTGCCGCCGCGGCCGGCATCACGATCGGCGCTTCCGATCCGTCGAGCACGCGCATCGACGCCGAGCTTCGCGCGTTGCCGCACGTCGTGCGGGCGTCGCCGCACTACTACAACACGGAAGCCGAGGTCGACCGCCTGATCGACCACCTCGCGGGATTGCCGTCGCGGTAGAGTGCGCGCCGCTCAGGTGCAGCGCGCGCTCAATCCGGATGCGCCGAGCTTCGCCATGACCTCGTCGAGATGGGCGCTGTCGCGGGTCTCGATGACGAGTTGCAGCAGCGTCGCCTTGGCCGGCAGGTCGGAGAACGTCCGCTGGTGCGAGACCTCGATGATGTTGGCGCCGGCCTCGGCCAGCAGCGCCGCAACGGCGGCCAGCTGCCCGGGCCGATCAGGAATATCGAGCGACAACTGCGTCAGCCGCCCCTCGCGTGCCAGCTCGCGCGTCAGGACGGACGCGATCAGCCGGGTGTCGATATTGCCGCCGCTGAGCACCAGGCCGACCTTCTGGCCGGCAAAGCGGGTCGGATCGGACATCAAGGCGGCAAGGCCGGCGGCGCCGGCGCCCTCGACCACCGTCTTCTCGATCGAGATCAGGGTCGCCACCGCACGCTCGAGCTCGGCTTCGTTGACCAGCGCGATGTCGTCGACCAGGTGGCGGACGATTTCGGTGGTGATCTTGCCGGGCGATTTCACCGCGATGCCTTCGGCCAGCGTGTCGCCGCGCGCCGGCAGATTGCCGCCGTGGATGGCGTTGTACATCGAGGGATAGAGCCAGGCCTCGACGCCGAGGATCCGCAGCGATGGCTTGATCGATTTCGCGGCGATGGCGATGCCGCTGATCAGGCCGCCGCCACCGATCGGGACCACCAGCGTATCGAGCTCCGGCACCGCTCTCATGATCTCCAGCCCGACGGTGCCCTGCCCCGCGATCACCAGCGGATCGTCATAGGGGTGGACGAAGATCATGCTTCGGGCTTCGCCGTGGCTGCGCGCGAACGCGGCAGCCTCCTCCAGCGTCGCCCCCGTGACGACCACTTCCGCGCCGTGATGCCTGGTGTTCTCGATCTTCACCATCGGCGTGCCGACCGGCATGACGATGGTGGCGGGAATGCCGAGCCGCTTGGCGTGATAGGCGACGCCCTGCGCGTGGTTTCCGGCCGACATGGCAATGACACCGCGCGCGCGCTCCTCCGGCGTCAACGCGGTGAGGCGGTTGAGCGCGCCGCGCTCCTTGAACGAGGAGGTGAACTGAAGGTTCTCGAATTTGAGCCAGATCTCGCAGCCGCAGATGCTGCTCAGCGTGCGGCTGTAGCTGCAGGGCGTCTCGACGACAGCGCCGCGGATGGTATCGGCGGCAGCATGGATATCACCAGGTGCGACCGGAAAGCCGCTGAGATCGGGCGATGTGGTTTGGGACAACTCAGCCATGGGACAGCATAGAGCATCCCGCGGTTCGCTGCGATAAGCCAGCCGCTATTTGGTAAATTCCCGGGAACGTGAAGCCCGCCACAGCGTCCACAGCGTACGCAGCCGCGACGTCGGCTGCACCGCGAACAGATTGCGGCCGGGCTGCGACAGGCGCTTGAGATCCGCCCTGGTCAGGCTCAACGGCAAAAACGCCGGACGCACTGCTGCCGGCACGTCCGCCAGCAGCGACATCGCCGTGGTCAGATGCTGCTGCGCCTCGCCCGCGAGCTGCTCCAGCACGGCGCGCAGGTTCGGCGTATCCTTGCCGGCAAACACATCCTCCATCTCGCAGCCATGGCTCGCCAGCACCTGCTGCGGCAGGAAGAGCTGCCGGCGCGAGGCATCGCGCGGCAGGCTCGTGATGATTTGCACGATGCCTTGCGCCAGCCCCGCATGACGGGCGAGATGTTCGCCCGCCTCCGACGGTGGCGCCATGATCCGGGCAGCAAGATCGAACAATGCCGATGAGGTCGCGGCCAGATAGCCCTCCAGCGCCGTCAGCGTCGGCATCGGGTCGTTGTAGAGGTCGAACTGGTGCTCGTCGACGAGCAGCGACAGCGGCTCGACCGGCAGGTCGAAATCACGGATCGCACGCAGCAGCTCCGCTGCCACCGGATTGCCCTCGGCACTGCCGTGGACCAGGCCCGAGAACAGATCCGTCCACCATTGAAAACGGATCTCGCCGGGCAAGGGCTGGCTCACCTGGTCGCGGACGCGGACGATCTCGACATTGAAGGCGTAGAGCGCCAGCAGCGCGCGGCGCTCGGCGGCGGGCGCGAACAGCGTCGCGGCATAGCGCGGAAAGTCGTGGCCGCGCACGAGGTCGGCGCAGAAGGCGACAGAATCGGGCGGCGGCGCGGCGCTGCTCATGTGCGGTTCAATGTGCTGGTCATGGCACCGCGATCAGCGCAGCGGCGACCCGCCGCCGCTCACCGATCATGATGTTGTAGGTGCGCACGGCGGGACCGGTCTGCATCGTGTCCAGCACCACCCTCACCGCCTTGAGCGCCTGGCGCAGCTCCGGCGGCGGCAGCCAGAGCCCGGTCCCGGTGCCGACCAGAAGCGTGTCGATGCCGTTGGCGGCTGCGAACACTCGGTCCAGCGAATAGCGGTCGATCTTCGCGGGATCGGTCACGTCCCAGGCCCAGATCGCCTCGGGCAGGCACAGCAGCGAGCCCCGATGCGACATGCCGGCGAAGGCGAAGCCGCCCTTGCCATAGGCCTCGATCGGCGCCGAGCGCGGGAAATGCGGTGCGTTGGGATCGCCGGCCATGTGCTTCGTCCGAATGAGCCTATTGCCCTCGCAAACGCCTGCGAGGGAATGCGGTTCGGATCATGCCTTGCTTTTCTTCGCCGGCGGAGCCTCGTCTTTCGCATCCTCGCGATGCTCGCCGACGCCGAGATAGATCAGGATCGGCGCCGCGATGAAGATCGACGTATAGGTGCCGACCAGCACCACGCCGAACATCATCACCGCCGTGAAGCTGTGGATCGCATGGCCGCCGAACAGCAGCAGCGCCAGCAGCGCCAGCGTCACCGTGAAGTGGGTGATGATGGAACGCGACAGCGTCGAGTTGATGGACTCGTTGAGCAGCTGCGGCATCGGCATCTTCTTGTAGCGACGCAGCATTTCACGGATGCGGTCGTAGATGACGACGGTATCGTTGAGCGAATAACCGAGAATCGTCAGCAGCGCGGCGATACTGGTCAGGTCGAAATCGACCTGGCTGATCGACATGAAGCCGATGGTCAGCACGATGTCGTGCACGTTGGCGATCATGGCGCCCAGCGCGAACTGCCATTCGAACCGGAACCAGAGATAGATCAGGATCGAGACGATCGCGAGCATCAGGCCGAGCATGCCGTAGGCGAGAAGCTCGCCTGCGACACGCGGGCCGAGCACTTCGACACGGCGGTATTCGATGGAATCGCCGAGGGCGGTGCGCACCTTCTGCACGGCATCCTGCTGCGCCTTGTCGCCGCCGGGCTGTTCGGCAACGCGGATCAGCACGTTCTCGGGGCCGCCGAACTGCTGCAGCTGGATTTCGCCGAGCTTCAAGCCATCCAGCGTCGTGCGCATCGCCGCGATGTCGGCGGCGCCGGACTTGGCCCGCACCTCCAGCAGCGTGCCGCCCTTGAAGTCGATGCCGAGATTCAGGCCGTGGGTGAAGAACAGCGTGATGGCGACGATCGACAGCGCCGCCGAGATCGGGAAGCTGATGCGCCGGAACCGCGTGAAGTCGAAATGCGTGTCATCAGGGACGATGCGCAGCGACGGCAGCACGCCGAGGGCTGCCACCACGGTGAGGACGGCAATCAGGATGCCAAGCCCGATGAGTACGTAATGTGTCACGGTCTTAGCTCCTAGATCGGCACGCTTTGCGGCCGCTTCCACCGCACCCACCAGGCGACGATCAGCCGGGTCATGGTGAAGGCGGTGAACACCGTGGTAATGATGCCGATGCCGAGCGTCACGGCAAAGCCGCGCACCGGGCCGGTGCCGATGTAGAACAGCACCGCGGCGGCAATGAAGGTCGTGATGTTGGAATCGAGGATGGTCGCCAGCGCCCGCTTGAAGCCGGCGTCGATCGCCGAAATCGCATTGCGGCCGCCACGCAGCTCCTCGCGGATACGCTCATAGATCAGGACGTTGGAGTCCACCGCGATGCCGACCGTGAGCACGATGCCGGCGATGCCGGGCAGCGTCAGCGTGGCGTTGAGCAGCGACAGCAGGCCGAAGATCATGGCGACGTTGATGGCCACCGCGATGTTGGCGAACACCCCGAACAGCCGGTAGGTCAGCAGCATGAAGATGATGACCAGGATCGAGCCGACGTAAGCCGCGAGTTCGCCCTTCTCGATCGAATCCTGGCCGAGGCCCGGACCGACGGTGCGCTCCTCGACCACCGTGAGCGGCGCCGGCAGCGCGCCGGCACGCATCAGGATCGCCAGATCGTTGGCAGATTGGACCGTGAAGCTGCCCGAGATCTGACCCTGACCACCCGTGATCGGCTCGTTGATGCGGGGGGCAGAGATCACCTTGTTGTCGAGCACGATCGCGAAGGGCAACCCGACATTCTCTTGCGTGGCCTGCGCGAATTTGCGCGCGCCCGAGGTATTGAACTTGAAGCTGACGACCGGCTCGCTCGTACGCTGGTCAAAGGTCGCCTGGGCATCGATCAGATCGCCGCCGGCGACCAGCACCTGCTTCTTGACCACATAGGGCGTCGGCGGGGGCGAAGCGCTCATCAGCAGCTCGGATTCCGGCGGCAACCTGCCGGCTTGCGCCTGGTCCGGCGACACGGTCGTGTCGACCATGCGGAATTCCATCTTCGCGGTCTCGCCGAGCAGCTTCTTCAGGCGGGTCGGGTCCTGCAGGCCGGGGACCTGCACCAGGATGCGGTCGTTGCCCTGGCGCTGGATCACGGGCTCGACGGTGCCGAGCTCGTTGACACGGCGTTCGACGATCTGGATCGATTGTTCGATGGTCTTGCGCATGCGGTCGAGCATCGCGGCCTGCGGGACGGTCAGGCGAATCACGCCGCCGGCCTCGCTCACCTCGAGGTCGCGCTGACCGCTGGATCCCATCAGGCCGCCCAGCGGCTGGGACAATTCACGCAGCTTGGCGAGCGCGGCCTGAACGTCGGTCTCCTTGGTGATGCGCACCTCGGCCGCGTCGTTGCGCACGACCACGCCGCCGGTGAAGCCGATCTTGGCATCACGCAGCGTGCGGCGAACGTCGTCGCGGACCTGGTCGAGCCGCTCCTTCTTCACGTAGTTGGAGTCGACCTCAAGCAGCAGATAGGAGCCGCCCTGGAGGTCGAGGCCGAGCACGAGCCGACGCTGCGCCCAGGCGGGCCAGGTCTTGACCTGCGACTCCGGGAAGAAGTTCGGGACTGCGCAGAGGCACACGATCAGCGCCGTCAGGATAATCCCGAGCGCCTTCCACCGCGTGAAATACAACATCGACTGGACCTGTCAGATCAGGAGACTTGAGATGCCCGCGGACGCGCTCACTTCGACGCGGCGTCGTCCTTGGCGCTTTCTTTGGATTCCTTGGCCGGCTCGCCCTTGGCGCGGACGCCGGAGATCATCTGGCGCATCTGGCGCACCCGCACGCCGTCGGAAATCTCGAACTCGATCTGGTCGTCATCGACGACCTTGGTGACCTTGCCGACGAGGCCGCCCGAGGTCACGACGGTGTCGCCGCGGCGGATGTTCTTCACGAGGTCGGCGTGGTCGCGCACCTTCTTCTGCTGCGGACGCAGAATCAGGAAGTACATGATCACGAAGATCAGGGCGAACGGCAGCAGCGACATCAACATGCTGTTGGTGTCGCCGGCGCCCGCGGCCTGGGCATACGCAGGTGTAATCAGCATTCGGAACGATCCTCGTGGAAACGGGGGAAAGCCGGTCAGGCCCTCAAAGGCGACCGGTTCGGTCAAATTCGCGCGGACTATAGCGGCCACTGTCCCAATTGCAACGCTGCCAGACCGCCCATTTGGTCACCTTGCGGCGCGGCCTCAGGCCCGATAAGGCTGCATTCTCAGGAACTTCGGACATGCCCAAAAAACCAAGCAAAAGCCCGGCCGGCAAAGGCCCCCGCACCCCTGCCAGGAAGCCTGCCCGCGTCGCGGCAAAACGCCCCACGGCGGCCTCTCAGGCAACCCCCGACCTCTCCCAGGACCGCATCGTCCGCGCGCTGGAGACCATCGCGGCGCACCTCGCAGCCCAGGGCAAGCCGCCCGCCGGACGCGAGTCGTTCAGGCAGGCGGATGCCTATGTCTGGCACCCGGACGGCCGTCTTGCGGCGGTGCCGCGCGTCAGCCGCGTCGAGCTGTTCCTGCTCAAGGGCGTCGAGCGGATGCGCGACATCCTGATGGAAAACACGGAGCGCTTCGCCAATGGCCTGCCCGCCAACAACGCCCTGCTCTGGGGCGCCCGCGGCATGGGCAAGTCGTCGCTGGTGAAGGCCGCGCATGCCAGCATCAACGCGGAGCGCAAGGCCTCCGACAAGCTGAAGCTGATCGAGATCCATCGCGAGGACATCGAGAGCCTGCCGGCTCTGATGGAGCAGCTGCGCGCCTCGTCCTTCCGCTTCATCGTGTTCTGCGACGACCTCTCCTTCGACGGCAATGATGCGTCCTACAAATCGCTCAAGGCGGTGCTCGAAGGCGGCATCGAGGGCCGGCCCGAGAACGTCATCCTCTACGCCACCTCGAACCGCCGTCATCTGCTCGCGCGCGAGATGATCGAGAACGAACGCTCGACCGCGATCAATCCC
>Ga0102591_1001289_pt1 | contig 35688 bp, 37 predicted proteins | sample AraplaCol_mCL_r2_2_FD_76860 | JGI IMG/M metagenome (GOLD analysis project Ga0102591, IMG submission 76860) | Arabidopsis root microbial communities from North Carolina, USA - plate scrape MF_Col_mCL_r2 (SPADES assembly) (version 2) | ecosystem: Host-associated > Plants > Roots > Endosphere...
ATTAAGAGCGAAAAGAAATCGGCTTGTCAATAAATAAATCCAATTGAATTATTAATTCGATGTGGCATGCTCAATCGAATTAGGGCATAGGCCAACAATCGGGAGGAGCGGCCATGTCGTCCTTGGAAGGACCGGAACACACACCGGTCCCGCCACCAATTCTGAATCCGGCCGGCGGTGCGAACCAGGTCAGGGTGCGAGCCTATAACGAACGGCTCGTGCTGTCGCTGGTGCGTCTCTACGGCGCGCTGTCGAAGGCCGATATCGCGCGCCGCAGCGGGCTGTCGGCGCAGACCGTCTCCGTCATCATGCGGGTGCTGGAGAAGGAAGGGCTGCTGTCGCGCGGGGAACCGGTGCGCGGCCGTGTCGGCCAGCCGTCGATCCCGATGCATATCAATCCCGATGCCGTCTATTCCTTCGGTTTGAAGATGGGCCGGCGCAGCGCCGATCTGGTGTTGATGGATTTCGTCGGCCGCATCCGCATGCAACTGCACCGGACCTATGCCTATCCGCTGCCGGATGAAATCCTCGCCTTCGTCACCTCAGGCATCCGGGAGCTGGAAGACCGGCTCGACGACAAGCAGCGCGGCCGCATCGCCGGCCTCGGCATCGCCGCCCCCTTCGAGCTCTGGAACTGGGCCGAAGAGGTGGGTGCGCCGCCAGGCGCCATGGAGGTCTGGCGCGACGTCGACCTGCAGGCCGACATCGCCGCGCGCGTCTCCCATCCGGTCTTCATGCAGAACGATGCGACCAGCGCCTGCGGCGCCGAGCTCGTCTTCGGCGTCGGACCGTCCTATCCGGATTTCGTCTATTTCTTCATCGGCTCCTTCATCGGCGGCGGCATCGTCCTGAATTCGGCGATCTTTTCCGGCCGCACCGGCACGGCAGGCGCGATCGGGCCGCTGCCTGTGCGCGGCAAGAACGGCGAGACGATGCAGCTACTTGAAATCGCCTCGATTTTCGTGCTCGAAAACATGCTGCGCGAGCGGGGCATCGATCCCGAGCCGCTGTGGTATTCGGCCGACGGCTGGGTGGATTTCGGCGAACCGATGGAAGCCTGGATCCAGGATAGCGCCAAGGCGCTGGCGCAGGCGATCGTTGCAGCGGCCTCGATCGTCGATTTCAGCGCGGCTGTCATCGACGGCGGCTTTCCCGATTGGGTGCGCAGCCGCGTGGTGCAGGCCACGATCGACGAAGCTGCCAAGCTCGACCTGCAGGGCGTCGTCATGCCCGAAATCATCGAGGGCGCGGTCGGCGCCCAGGCGCGCGCCATCGGCGGCGCCAGCCTGCCGATATTCGCGCGTTACCTCACCGACCAGAACGTACTCTTCAAGGAGGTAGACCATGCTGAAAGGACTTGATCCGCTGTTGAGCCCGGAGCTGCTTTTTACGCTTCGCGCCATGGGCCACGGCGACGAGATCGCAATCGTCGACGGCAATTATCCGGGCGTCGAACATGCCCGCCGGCTGATCCGGCTCGACGGCCACCACCTCATCCCGGTCCTCAATGCCGTGCTCAGCGTGCTGCCGATCGACGATTTCGTGGCGGAGGCGATCTTCCGCTCGACCGTCAAGGCCGAGCGCGACAAGCTCGATCCCGTGCATGAGGAGATGATCGATTGCTGCGCGCGGCACGAACCGCACCGGCAGGTGGTGCCGCTGATCGGCCAGGATTTCTACGGAAGGGTGAAGACCGCCCATGCGGTGATCCAGACCGGCGAGCCCAGGCTCTATGCCAACATCATCCTGCGCAAGGGCGTGATCTATCCGAAAGAGCCGGGCACCCATGCGGCGGCCGGGGTCGATCCGTTCGTTTACTAGAACAATTCCGGCAAAAGTGCGCAGCGGTTTGGTCGTTGGCAGGCTTTGGCTTTCGGGCCGGCTGAAGGGCAGTCTTCGCCATTCGTTCGATGGATGTTATTGTGCGGCCGGTGCGTTGGTCCACCGCGCCGGCAAACCGCTCGGCTGCGAACGGCGCCTCACCACCAAGAGTCGACGTCGCGGGATCAGGCCGGTGAAGCGATGAGAAGACGGATCTCGCATGGCACCTGACATAAGCACGACCCCTCGTCGCAGCACCACCGGCCTGCGCAAGTTTCTGGATCCTGAGCAGCAGCGGGATTGGATAGAAGGCGAGGCGGACTTGATCGACGCCGAAGAGCGTCTGGAGTCCCTGGAACAGCGGTTCAAGTACGTCGCGCGGTTCCAGAAGCTGCTTCGTCGCCCGCAGGCGCAAGACGTTCTGGAAATTCTCGGGGTATATGGGCAGACCTGCATCCCCATCCCGCGCAAGACCGAGCGTCACTACTGGTCAGTTTCCTGTCTGCCCTCGACTTCCGACAAGCCGCTCGTCCGCGTTAATGCCAGTTGGATGGAGCTTTTCACGCTCTACGCCGACGGCGAAGGGCTGCGTGCACGATTCCTGGTGCATCTTTCGCATTTCACCACCGACCATTCACCCGCGCAGGGCGACGTGGACGAGGCTTTTCTCGAGCACTGCGTCACGACGCCCGAAGACGTCGGTTACTTTTTTCCGCGCGGCGAGGACATTTTCGGCATCACTGTGCGGGGCTCGGCCTCGATCCGCAAATTCCTCGCGGAGCGCCGCATCTTGCGCGCCATTCGGACTTTCAATGTGACGCACATGAACCGGGGCCGGAACGCCTATCAGGCGAGCCACTGCTACAGCCTGGCGGATACGATGCTGGCAGGTTGATCGGCTCCGGGATGCGCGACCGATGGACAGGAACCGAATCCTCATCCGATTTACGGCAAAGATATCCATTGTGCGCAGCGAAACTCCCGTCGCTTCGTAAAGGCAACCCACCATTAACCTACCAAGCGCACGATCTTTGGGATTTGTCGGTGCTGCGCGGCTTCATCAGCCATTGCGATACCGGCCCTCTTAATTCCGCCCGAATGAATTGAGGCGGTCTTCGATCACGGCGTAGGATCGCCGATGCCGTGAAGTTGCGCCATCCGTCGTCGGCATTCGCTGATACGAGCGTAGCAAACTGGCCATGACGGCTCTTCACACAACAGGAGCCTGTTCATATGCCTCGCATCCCAACCAGACCGCAGATGGAGATCGTTGCCTGGCTCGCGATCTTCCTGCTTCTCTTCTGCCTGTCTTGGCTTTTCCATTGGCATGAAGGGCTGGATGGATTCATCGAAAAGCATCATGACTATCCGCTGGACCACGCGCTCCTCGCCCTCAATATCTCCGGGTTTCTCGGGATCATTTATTCCGCGCTGAGGATCCGGGATCTTTCGAGGGAGGTCAATCGCCGGCTGCAGGCTGAAAAGAACGTAGACTGGATCGCCTGTCACGACACGCTGACCGAACTGCCTAACCGCAGGTTTCTGGATTCCGTATGCGCACAGGCGATGACCGATCAAAGGGCACAAGAAACCTACGCCGTGTTCAGCATCGATCTCGACGGCTTCAAGAAGATCAATGATCTCCTGGGGCACGATCACGGTGATGCGGTGCTGAAGACTGTTGCCCAGCGGCTCTCTTCCCTCTTTCCCCGCGAGCACGTTTTCCGCCTTGGCGGAGACGAGTTCGTTGTTCTGGCACGGCGCACCGGAAATCCCGATCTTGTCGCGTTGGGGAACCGCATAGTGACTTTGATCGGCAAGCCGTTCACATTCAATGGTGTCGCCGTCGACCTCGGCGCCAGTGTCGGCTTCGCGCTTTTTCCGGAGAACGGCGATGACCTCAGTCAAGTCATTCGACATTCCGACTGTGCGATGTATGTGGCGAAAAAGCAGGGGCGCAATCTGGTGAAGCCCTTCGTCGCTTCGATGCAGGACGAGTTGGCAAAGCGGATTCGAGTGGAAGCGGATCTAAGAGCAGCCATCAAGAAGGCGGAGATCGTTCCCTACTATCAACCTCTCGTAGACCTGAAGACGAATAGGATTATCGGCTTCGAGGCCCTGGCGCGCTGGAAGACGGCCTCCGGCGAATTCATCCCACCGAACGAATTCATTCCTGTGGCAGAGGAAGCCGGTCTGATCGTCGAATTGACAGACCAACTGCTTCGCCACGCCTGCACCGATGCGCTTTCCTGGCCAAATGAGCTTGTCCTGTCATTCAACCTTTCTCCGATCCAACTGAGCGACCGGTTACTGGGCCTGCGAATTCTCAAGATATTGGGCGATGTCGGTCTGCCGGCGCACAGGGTCGAGCTGGAGGTGACGGAGAGCGCCATCATCCAGGACGCTGTCACGGCACGAATCGTCCTCGACGATCTGGTGAACGCGGGCGTCAGGATTGCTCTCGACGACTTTGGAACAGGATATTCCAGCCTCTCACAACTATCCAACTACCGGTTCGACAAGATCAAGATCGACAGGAGTTTCGTCTCTTCATTCGAGACCAATGACAAGCAAGACAAGGTGATCAAGGCGATCATCGCTCTCGGTGTGGGACTTGGCGTGACGATAACGGCCGAGGGTATCGAAGAGGAGAGCCAACTTCAGCGGCTTCAGGACCTGGGTTGCGACATCGGCCAAGGGTATCTGCTTGGCAGGCCAGCGCCGGCCGAGAATCTTGCCACAGGCCAGGTCAGCGCCAGAGTTTTGCAGCGCGGTTGATGGGGGCCGCGGTATGTCGGGTTCAGCCTGGAGATGCTGGAGGCTGTCGTCGAACAAGCGCCGTCCACCTGGCCGACCGGCCATTCCACCGAAACATCATCCTAAACCTTAAGCGATGGATACCCACGCGCTTGGGATGACCGAGGTCGGCCGGCGAGAATTTCGCCGAAAGTCACTGAGGCAGTTGCGTTTGGATTCTTTATCAGTCATTCTAGAACAATTGATAAAGAATCGGAGCGACAATGGGCCGAACGCGGGAATTCGATGAGGAGGCGGTGCTGACGGGGGCGATGCACATCTTTCGCAAGCAGGGCTATCAAGCTGCATCAATCCGAGACCTCGAGGAGGCGACGGGGCTCAAGGGTGGAAGCATCTATCACGCCTTCGGCGACAAGGCCGGCCTCTTCGACGCAGCGTTCGAACATTACCACCGAACGGTGCTGGAGGGACGCATCGAGCGGTTTGCGCCGCCAGGAAGCGGGCTTCAAGGGTTGCGCGAATTGTTCCTCACGCTCCTGCATGAGCCCGACGATGGCTCCCTTGGCTGCCTGATCACCAATATGGCGGTGGAATTCGGCGGCGGCGTCAATCCGCATCCCCGTGTCGAAGCGGCGCTCGGCCTCCTTCGTACCACATTCCGCTCGAGGCTGACCGAAGTGCCGACCATCGTTCGAGACGGTGACGGAGCCAAGGCGAACAGGACAGCCACCCGCCTTCTGGCCTTCTATCAGGGACTCCTCGTGCTCATTCGCGGCGGCGATGACAAGGCCGGCCTGCGGCAGGCGATAGAAGATGAATTCAATCAACTGGAGACGATGTCATGACACCTGAGGCCCTGTGGAATCGATATGCAGCCATCTGGTCGCTGGACGCTGACGCTCGCGAGCCGGAAATGCTGGCTTGCCTCGCTGACGAGGTGACCTATTGCGACCCGAATGGAGCGATCGCGGGGCGCGCCGGTCTCTCGGCTTATATGGCCGGCTTCAAGGAGAGCATGCCGGGAGGCCGGTTCAAGATATTGAGCGTTCTCCACCATAATGACCGTTCTCTGGCGCGCTGGGCACTGCGCCACGAAGACGAGAGGGTCTTGCAGACCGGCACGAGTTTCGGGGTGATTTCCGATGGCCGGTTCGGCGCGATCACCGGCTTCTTCGATCTTCTGGCGGAGCAGCAGCATGACTAGCGAGGCGACACGCGGGCTGGCGCTCGACTTTGCCTCCCAGATCGCCCCAGCCGGCTCAATCGATATCAGGCGCTTCTTCGGCGGATCCGCCCTGGTTCGAAACGGCGCGCAGTTCGGGTTCGTCATGAAGGGCACGTTGTATCTCCGCGTCGACGAAGCGATGCGCGCGGAGTTCGAGGCAGATGGCTCCGAACCGTTCAGCTACAGCGCCGCCGGCAGGGAGGTGACGGTTCGCCGCTACTACGCCGTTCCGGCGCATGTGATCGACGATCCCGCGCTGCTGCGCAGCTACGCGGAGCGCGCATTGCACGCGACCCCCACGCCCGGCCACAGGCTCTCCGACACGATGCTGGCCGTCACCTCGTTTGGCTAACGCATAAGTGAGAAAGAAGGGCCGAAATCTGTCGGTCCCCCTGTCTTTTGAGGGCCGGAAGCAACACCTCCCGATTCAGGTGTTCAGGCCGCCATCCACTGTGAGAATGGTTCCGGTGATGTGCCTTGCAGCAGGGCTTGCGAGGAACGCCACAGCGGCCGCCACATCTTCCGGCTCGCCATAACGGCCAAGTGGGATGAGGGCGCGCTGGAAGTCGGCGAAGTCGCCGTCTGCGGGATTCATATCGGTGTCGGTCGAACCCGGCTGGACGAGGTTTACGGTGATATCGCGAGATCCGAGTTCCCGCGCGAGGCCGCGGGTAAACGAGTGGAGCGCGGATTTTGTCATGAAATAGACCGTACCGGTATCACCGACGATGCGTTCGGCGCCGACCGAGCCGATCGTGATGACGCGGCCTCCCGCCTGCAGATAGGGAATCGCGGCCTGCGAAGCGAGCAAGGGCGACCGCACATTGACGTCCAGCAGCGTATCGATCTGCTCGACGCTGACGTCGGCGATCGCACCGTAAAGCGCGATTGCGGCATTGTTGACGAGAATGTCGAGACCGCCAAGTGCCTGGGCTGCCTCGTCGACCGAGCGCTTCACGGCCGCCGGATCGGCGCTGTCGGCCTGGATGGCAAGCGCTTTGCGGCCCTTGCGCTCGATCGCCCGGACGACTTCGGCGGCGCGATCGGCCGAACGCTCATAGGTGATGGCGACATCAGCGCCTTTGTCGGCAAGCGCCAATGCGATGGCGGCACCGATGCCACGCGAGCCACCTGTTACCAGGGCACGCTTTCCAGCCAGTTCTGTCATGATCTTCTCTTTCTGTAGTGATCGACACATAAATAGCTAGGCACGTTGCGATGGGGTGTCAATGGGTTTATATAATGATCGATGCAAAAATCGGATGAGATCTCGGAAGTCGATAAAACCCCTGCCCGCAGTCGCGGGCGGCCGCGGGCGTTCGATCGGGAAACAGCCTTGGCGCGGGCAACCCGCCTGTTCTGGATCAAGGGCTTCGAGGCGACCTCGATCGCCGATCTCACCGAGGCGATGGGGATCGGATCGCCGAGTCTCTACGCGGCATTCGGCTCGAAGGAGGCCCTCTATGCCGAGGCGTTGCGCCACTATCGCGACAACAACGAGGCGCTCGTCTGGGCAGGCTTCCTCTCCGCGGGCACGGCCCGTGAAGCGGTGATGTCGCTCCTGATGGATTCGGCCGCTGCCCTGACCGGCTGTGTCGTGGATATTCCCCGCGGCTGCATGGTGGCGCTCTCTTCGGTCGGCAGCGAGGGCCATGTGGAACTCGGCGAACTCGTGCGAGCCGCCCGCGCCGTCACGCTCGACCGCCTGAAGCTGCGCCTGAACCAGGCGATATCAGCAGGCGAAATTCCGGTCTCGACCGACGTCCACGCGCTTGCCCGCTTCGTGCAGACCGTTCAGAATGGCATGTCGATCCTGGCCCGCGACGGAGCGACCCGTGGCGAACTGGAGGCCGTGGCCGAGCTGGCCATGCTGGGTTGGGACACTCGAACCGGGGATGCTGAGCGCAGGCGGGGCTGATCGCGTTTCGACATTGTTACGCGGATGCTCCTCCGTCACCTTTGGTCAGTCGGTCGCGGAAGCTTGGTACGATCGCGGGAGCAACAGCGCTTGCATCGGCCAAGCCGAGGCGCACCATTCCCGAAGAACGGGAAACGGTTACGGAAACGTCTTCGTGACCTCGATCGTTCCGACGATCGCCGCGTTGAACTGATCCATCTCCTCCGCAGGTATCCAATATTCAAGATGCGCCCGGCCGCCCGCTTCCTGAACCGCATGGTCGGCGAGGTAATCCTTTCTCACCTCAAACTTCGTCACGAAGCCTGACCCGCTCCGCGGCACATTCCAGTCGCGCGCGATCTTGACTGCATAATCTTCCGACAGCACGGGATAGAAGATCGGCTGGTCTGGCAAGCGTGGCGGAAATCCGCGCATGTCGAGATCGCGAATAAGCGCCAGCTCCTCAGGCCCGACCGGACGCCACAGGGTAATAGTTTCGATATCTTCGCTCATCTTCGTCCCTCTGCGGTAATCCTACAGTCTCTCAGCGAGCCTATCTTCGGGCGTCATTCAAAACCGGCGATCTTCAGAGAAAGGCAAGCCAATGCCGTGCTCGTCAAGGGTCGACTTATAGTGGTTAAGGTAACACCAAAGCGTGTTGCGAAGACCGTTCAAATCCTCGTAGCCCGGCGTTCCGCGACCAACTTTTTCGCATGCGACGTCAGCCCGCAGGCACATGGCATGGAGATTATCACCCTGAACGAGAATGCCGGGAAACTTTCGGCCGGGATGACGCATCACGGCGGCATTGGTCATGTCCGAGAAAATCTCGACGTCTTCGCTGCGCATCGGTCACTCATAAGCAGATCGGTTATGGGGATGGTGCATATCACTAAACCAAGCGCAGCGCAGGGGCTTTCATGAGCTCAAGACCTGAAGCGTTCCAGGAGTACGGGCCGCCCGTGCGGTGGCCAAAGACCGGCAAGCCAGGCTCTATACCAACATGATCCCGCGCAAGAGCGTGATCTATCCGAAATAGGCCGATGCCCGCGCGCCTGGCATCACCGAGGTCGGCCCCTCCGTCTGCTGGTCGTGGATTCAGAAAATAACTCGACTATTTCCGTGCAATCAGCGTGGCGGTAACTCGTCCTTGCCGAAAACATATCCGAAAGCGCTGGCCCCTTCAAAAATGGTGCCCGTTAAGTCCGCACCATCAAAGACGGCTGCATCGATTGCCGATCCGAAGAATGTTGCCGATGCCAGATTGGCTTGCGAGAAGTCGGACGTTTTGACGTTGCAATGGGAGAAGTCCGCGCGCTCCAGATTAGCCTCCCTAAAGCTGGCAAAAAGGTGATTTCCAGTAAAAATGGCGCCACGAAGATCAGAATGGCTGAAATCGTAAATGCCGTCGCCGCGGTCCAGGTCCCGAAAAATGCGTTCCCCCGCTGCATAGCGCGCGAGGATTTCTTTCGATTTGATATCGCGGCTCATATCCACGCCTAAAACAATAAGTGTCCGTTGCGGCATACTGTCTTGAACGCTCAAATCTCCCCCGCCGACGGTCCCCAGACATCCGTCAGCGCAAAACCGTTCGGATGCGGGTCAAAGGGGTCGAGGGCTACCTGGGTCAGGCCGAAGGTGAAGCCGCGGCCGGTGATGGTGGGGATGACGGCGGGGCGGCCGGCCACCTCGGTCACTGCCTGGAGGCCGACCTCGAATTCGGAACCGATGATCGATTTCGAGGTGAAGACGTCGCCGACCTTGGCCTTGCCGCGGGCATAAAGGGTGGCGAGATTGGCGGAGTTGCCGGTGCCGCAGGGCGAGCGGTCGGCCCGGCCCGGCCACATGGTGGTGCAGGTGCGCACCGTGCCGTCGGCTTCGGTATCGCGGAACATGACATAGGCGACGCCCGAGATCGCCGGGATCTCGGGATGGACGACCTTGATGCCGCGGTTGATCAGCTCCTTGAGGATCATGCCGGCCTGGACGAGGCCGGCGGCATTGGCCTTCTCGATCGTCAGACCGATCTGGCCGACATCGACCAGCGCATAGAAGATGCCGCCGTAGCTGATGTCGGCCTTGATCTTTCCCCAATGCGGCGTGTCGATCCTGACATCGAGCTCATGCACGAAGGAAGGCACCATGGTGAGCCTGACCTTTTCGCAGCGCCCATCGCGGCAGGTCGCCGTCGCCTTGACCAGGCCGGCGGCGGTTTCGAGGGTGACGATCGTCTCCGGCTCTTTCATGTCGACGATGCCGGATTCGAGCAAGGCCGTGGTGACGCAGATCGAGTTCGAGCCGGAACTCGCATGCGCCTGGTCGGGCTGCAGGATGATGAAGGCGGCGTCGGCCTCCGGGTGCCGTGCCGGCAGCAGCAGGTTGACCGAGCCGATCGGCGCGCCGCGCGGCTCCAGGCAAAGGAACCGGCGCAATTCGTCACCCTTCGGATCGGTGTTCAGCCAATGCAGCTGGGCGGCGATGGTATCGCCCGGGATTTTCGGCACGCCGCCGATCGCGACGCGGCCGATCTCACCTTCGGCGTGGACATCCAGCAACTGGATCGTGCGCTTCCATCTCATGTCGAAAACTCCAGATCAGACGTGACGGGTGACGCCGCCATCGACGCGAATATTCTGGCCGGTGATATATCCGGCGCCATCGGAGAGCAGGAAGGCCGCGGTCTTGGCGATCTCGTCCACATGGCCGATGCGCTTCATCGGGACCTTCTCGGCGGTCTCGGGCTTGTGGTTCAGACTGTCGATATAGCCCGGCAGGATGCAGTTCATGCGGATATTGTCGGCCGCATAACGATCGGAATAGAGCTTCGTGAAGGCGCCGGCAGCGGCACGATAGGTGCAGGAAACCGGGAAGACCAGCGACGGCTCGTAGGCCGCGAAGGTGGTGATGTTGACGAAGGCGCCCTTGCCCTGTTTCAGCATGACCGGCGTCACCAGGCGGGCCATGCGCACCAGCGACAGGATCATCATGTCGGAACCGAGCGTCCAGTTCTCGTCTGAAATATCGAGCAGGTCGCCCTTCGGCGGGTGACCGCTCAGGTTGACGACGGCGTCGATGCGGCCATAGGTCTTCATCGTCAGGTCGAAGATCGTCTTGAGATCCTCGGCTTTTTCGGCCACGCCGCGCGAGGCGACGCCGCCAAGTTCGGCCGCCAGCTTCTCACAGCTTTCCGACGGCGACATCAACGCCAGCTGATAGCCTTGCGCCGCGAGCTCGCGGGCGATCGCCTCGCCCATGCCGCGGCCGCCGCCGGTGATCAGCGCAACGGGTTTGCTGGTGTCGGACATCGGGGCCTCCTAATAGCGGTCTATGCGGAACGGGGTCATATCGAGGGATGGTTTGAGCCCGGTCACCATATCGGCGATCACGAGCGCTGTCGTTGCCGAAAAGGTCAGGCCGAGATGGCCGTGGCCGGTCGCATAAAAGACGCCGGGCATCTTCGACGACGGCGAAATGATCGGGATCGTATCGGGCAACGCCGGACGATGACCCATCCATTCCGTCGTCTCCTCGACCGTCAGGCCGGGCAGCGCACGCTGGGCATGGCGCACCAGCACCCGCGGACGGCGGAAATCCGGCGCGGCATCGAGGCCGGCGAGTTCGACATTGCCGCCGACACGGATACCGCCCGCCGTCGGCGTCACCATGAAGGCGCGATGCGGCCAGATCACCGAATAACGCATGGAGATGCCGGGCTTCATGATCTGCGTGTGATAGCCGCGCTCGGTTTCGAGCGGGATCGGCTCGCCGAGCTTTTCGGCAAGGAAACGGGTGTGGACGCCGGCGGCAAGCACCACCGAACCGGCCTCGATCCGCCTGCCATCCTCGAGGAGAACGACGGCCGTGCCATCGCCCCTGCGCTCGATATTCCGCACAGTGCCGGAGACGAAGGTCGTGCCCGCGGCCTTTGCGGCGTCGGCGAGTTTCACCACCAGCTTGTAGGGGTCGCGGATCGACTTGTTGTCGGGAAGCAGCACGGCTTTGGCGATCGCCGGTGACAGGGTGGGTTCGTAATATTGGATGGCGCCGTTGCTCAAAACCTCGAATTCGAGGCCGTAGCGCTGCATCATGGCGAGATGGCCGCGATCGGCGGCAAATTCCGCCTCCGTCTCGTAGATCGCCAGGCAACCTTCCTCGGTCATCAATTCGGGTGCGCCGATCGCCTGGAGCATCTGCCTGAAATCGCCGAGCGCGCGGTTGGACAGGCTCATGCCGGCATCCTCGATCGCTCTCAGCCGCGAGGGCCGGCCGGCGGCGAGGAAGCGCAGGAACCAGGGCAGCATCCTGGCGGCATAGGAGGGCCGCAGCCAGACCGGGCCTTCCGGATCGAGCAGCCAGCCGGGGATCTTCTTCCAGGTCGAAGGGCCGGAGCCGGCGGCAAAATCCAGCGCGATGCTCGCCATATTGCCGAACGAGGTGCCGCGTCCCGGCTCGCCCTTGTCGATCAGCGTCACCTCAAGGCCGCGCCGCTGCAGTTCGAAAGCGATCGAGGCGCCGATCACGCCCGCGCCGACGACCGCTACCTTCTTCTTCATCTCATCCGCCATGCCATCAACCCATCGCACGGCAGACAGAATTGCCGTCGTAGCCTGATATATCACATCAAGATGCGATGCCTAGAGAATTTCCGTTTTCTCCGAATTACGGGAAATTCCCTATCTCTTTGGTTTTCGCAATTCCGAAACGCAAAACCGCTGTGCACTTTTGCTGGAATTGCTCTGTGGAATTTTTACTGGCTTTCCGGCAGGCTGGCACCGACGCTGTCGCCAACCGAACCGACGGTGTTGTTCATCGACTGGCCGAGACGCTTCAGCTGGGCGTCGTAGTTGCGCCGGGTGCGCGGATCGAAGATCGCAATCGGCGTGCTGACGGCGACGCTGACGGCACTTCCGGCGGTCTGGGCAGCGCCCATCGCCACCGCGCCGACGGCTTCGCCGAGCCCGACATTGGAATCGGTGATCGTCTGGCCGGCAATCAGCCGGTCGCCGATCAGCTTCACCACTTCGGGGCTTTCGGCGAACTTGCCGTGGTTCAGCCGGTCGCCGCCCTTGAGCTTGGTGAGATCGAGCACGGTGATGCCGGCCGCCTCGAGCTTGCTGCGATAGGGCTCGGCGGAGGGATCGATCTGGCCGAGGCGATCGACATTGCCGGAGATGCGCCGCGACAGCGCCAGAGCCCTGTCGTCCTGCGAGACGAAGATGGTGAAGTGCGGCTTGTCCTTGCCGAGGCTTGCGAACTGGCGGCCGAAGACGTCGACATCGAGATCGGGCGAAGCGAGGATGACATTGTTGATCTTCGAAGCGACGTGACCGTTGCGGATCGCCATCTGCCGCAGCGCCTCGACGGTGAGCCACGTGCCCATCGAATGGGCCATGATGGTGACGTCGCTGACAGCGGGATTGGCGGCGGTGCGGGTCAGCAGCTCCTCCAGCGCGTCGCGGGAATAATTGGTGCTTTCCTTGTCGTAATTATAATCGAAGATGCTGGCGCGTGACGGCCAGGTGAAGACGACCGGCGCGACGTCGGCATGCGAATCATGGACGATCTGTGCGAAGCGGTAGACGGCGTCCTCATAACGATTGTTGAAGCCGTGGACGAAGACCAGCACCCGCCGGCTCTTCGGCATGTGGCTCTTCAGCCAGGTCTCGCCTGCCCGCTCGCCTTCCAGCGGATCGACGGAAACGGTGACGAAATCGCGCAGCGGATCGGCCGGCAGCCGATTTGGCCATTGCACCTGGCCGACCTTGCGATTGGCGTCCGGCGGAATGGAGACGTCGACGGCATTGACGGCGAGCCCGGTGCCGCGTTCGCCGGAGAACAGCACGGCGGGATTGTCATCGGCAGCCCGCGTCGTCGCGACGAGCAGATCGACCTTCGAGGTGCCCGGCGGCACGCTGCCGGCCGCCTGCATGACACCGACCGGCCTGCCGCCGCAGCCGGAAAGCGCCATGATTGCCACCAGAAGACCTGTCAGAGCCGCACGCGAGCCGCGCCTTTTGCCGATCATGACCAAACTCCAATCGGTTCACGCACCGGACAGGCGGCGCCCGTTCAAATAGTCCGACGAGGCTTGCCGAGTCAAACCGCGCGGGCTGGAAGCCTTTTGTTTGCGCAATCCCGGACCCGGACCGCGGCGCAGTTTTGCGGGATTGCTCTTGAACTTTCTGCCGTCCACGGCGTTTTTCCCGATCGCATTCAATCGATGGATCACGGTGATGAAATTGCTCGGGATCACATGCTTATCGACGTTGGTGCTGATGCCGTCTCTCGGCTCGACCGAGACGCTCGGCGAGGCCGAGATCCGCCGCGATATCATCGGCAGGACGGTCTACCTCTCCACCCCGCTCGGCGGCGAACTGCCGCTGATCTTCCGCTCCTCCGGCAAGGTCGACGGCAACGGCAAGGCGATCGGTCTCGGCCGCTATTTCAAGCCCAGCGATAGCGGCAGATGGTGGATCGACGCCAACCGCCTCTGCCAGAAATTCCAGAGCTGGAACAAGGGCAGGCCGATGTGCTTCGCACTCGAACGCACTGGCGCCAACAAGGTCAAATGGACCCGGGATAACGGCAGGACCGGCGTGGCACGGATCGGCAATTGATCGATTTCGATGGGGAAACGAAAAAAGCCCGACGCGGGAGGAGGTGCGCCGGGCTCTTGATCCTGACTGACAACTGGGAGGAGGAGTGTTGTCAGTCCGATGTAAGAGCGCTGGGAGGAGGAGTGCGCTGCTTACGAAGATAGTAATACCCAATTCTTTTGATCGGGAATAGCGAAAATACCGCAATGCAGCAATGCAATCAGCGCATGGCTTGCCTCTAAAATAACAGGCCAACGCCTCATTTTACGGCATGTTTGACCATGTGGTCAAAATTCTGCCGAAAATTGCGGCCTGGGAGATCGGCGAGGCTGGACCCTCATCCGCCTGCCGGCACCGACCGGGTTCGAGCCACTGGTCTCGACCCGTCCTTCGGACCTCCGCAAACGGGGCGAAGGGGATATGCCGCGCCCTCTCCATTCCCACCTCGGCTCTCGCATGGCAGGTCCCCTCGCCCCGTTTTTACGGGGAGAGGGTTACGGTGAGGGGCAGCCACCGGGTGCAAATCAAGCCGCCTTGAACACCCTCCGACCCTCGGCATCGAGAGCCGCGAATTCCTCGTCCGACAGCGTGATATCAACCGCCGCAACGTTTTCCTCGAGATGCTTGACCTTTGAGGTGCCGGGGATCGGCAGCATGACCGGGCTGCGCTTCAGCACCCAGGCGAGCGCGATCTGGCTGGGGGCGGCATTGTGCTTTCTGGCGATCGTATCGAGCAGCGAACCCGGCTTGGCGAGATCGCCGGCGGCGAGCGGATACCACGGGATGAAACCGATATTGTGCTTGGCGCAATAATCGAGCACGTCCTCGCTGGTGCGGTCGACGAGATTGTAGCGGTTCTGGACGGTCGCGACCTTGAAGTGCTTCGACGCCGCTTCGATGTCGGCAACCGACACTTCGCTCAGCCCCGCATGGCGGATGAGGCCGGCATCGAGCAGCGATTTGATCGCGTCGAACTGTTCCTTGGCCGGCACTTTCGGATCGATGCGGTGCAACTGCCAGAGATCGATCTGCTCGACACCGAGATTACGCAGGCTCTTATGCGCCTGCTGGATCAGATATTCCGGACGTCCGACGGGCAGCCAGATGTTCGGGCCGTGGCGGGTGAGCCCGCCCTTGGTGGCGACGACGGACTTGGCGGCATAGGGATGCAGTGCCTCCTTGATCAGCCATTCGGAAATATCGGGGCCGTAGGAATCGGCCGTATCGATGAAGTTGACGCCAAGCTCCGGCAGCCGCTTCAGCGTGCGGATAGATTCGGCATGATCGGCGGGCTCGCCCCAGATTCCGTCACCGGTCACGCGCATGGCGCCGTATCCGAGACGGTTGACCTCGATCTCGCCGCCGATCTTGAAGGTGCCTGACTTGGCTGCGTTGTAACTGGACATGGTCTTTCCTCTCTTGGGTCAATAGATCACTGAAAGTCGATGAAACGGTCGGAGATGCCTGGGCTTTTGGGATGCCTTCGAGCGCGAATGCGCCCTGATCGAAAGGAATGCCGGCATGGTGATGACCCGCCCATCGAGATGATGAATGAGAATGTGGTCGCTGCGACGCTTGCACATATAGGATGGCACTGCAGGGATAACAGTGACGGCGATGAAAACATTGCCGTCGGACGGACGCGCAGCGCGTACAGGCGACTGCGAGGCGCCCTACGTCAAAGCCTGGTCTTCGCCTGGTCGCCGAACTCCGCCAGCATTTTCCAAAGCTCGGCGAAGATCTCATGCGCGAAATCCTGCGGCGAGGCGCCTGCCGGGCGCTGCTGCCAGAGTTCGCCGCCGACGCGCAGCGCGCCGATGACGATTGCCGCCAGGACGCGCATCCGCGACCGCTGCTCCGAGTCATTTCCCCTGCGCAGCAGCAGCGCCTCGGCGAGCTTCTGTTCGAGCTTGGCGTATTTCAGCTGGTCGCGGGCTTTCAGCGCCGGCGTGCAACGGATGAGTTCGCCGAGCGCCAGGCCACGCTCGTCGACGGAAGCGATGACGGTTGTGGTGATCGCGGCCTCGACCGCCTCGACGGAGGATTCCTCTACAGGCCTTGCGGCGATTTCCGCCATCAGCCGATCGGCAAAGCTATCCTGCCAGGCGAAAACCACCTCTTCCTTGGAGGGGAAATAGTCGAAGAAACTGCGCTTGGAGACATCAGCCGCCTCGGTGATGTCTTCGATCGTCGTGGCGTCGAAGCCGCGCTGGAGAAAGAGGGCCATCGCCGCGTTTTCGATGCGCTCGCGCGTCTGCCGCCGCTTGCGTACCCGCCGGCCCTCCCCCGTCTCCGTCCGCTTGCTCTCAGCCATTCCTGCCCGGCATCACAATTCAGCCGCCGGTTTCGTTGGAAAAAGCGGCGACATCGTCGATTTCGGTCTCGCTGTTGCGATAGTTGAAGCGCTCGCGCGATAGTTCCAGCGGCTTACGGCGCGAAATCCTGTAAACGGAGGCCGGCGGCAGGTTGCGGACCGTGCCGCCGATGCGCACCGCCTTCAGGCCGAGACGGTCGAGGATCGGCCGCGGCACCGGGCAGCGCGGACCGTAGGTAAATTGATAGACCGCCCCGCCCGGCCGCATATAGGCGAAGGCGCCGGCCATGATCGAGGCGATCTTGCGCGGCGACATGGAGAGCAGCGGCAGGCCGCTGACGACAGCGCCAACCGGTTCGCCGTCGAAAATATCGGCATGAGCGAGCTGGGCCGCGTCCATCTGCAACACACGCGCCGTGGGGAAACGCGCCTGCAGAGAGTTTATGAACTCCGGACCGTATTCAATCAGCGTCAGATCCGCCTCACTGACGCCGCGCGCCAAAAGCGCGCGGGTGAAGACGCCGGTGCCCGGGCCGAGCTCGATGATCGGCCCGTCAAGTGCGGCAATTTCACTGGTCATGATCCTGGCCAGCGAATCGCCCGACGGCGCGATGGCCGCGACGCGAAGCGGGTTGCTGATCCATGAGCGGAAAAAATGCAGGAAATCGGAGCATGCGGCCTTTGCGGTCATGACTATCCCACCTGTCTGAAATTCGATTGATTATGAAAAGCGACCATCGCGGCGAGCATGGCAATTCCAAGGCAGACAGGTCAATCGCTCTTCGATGCGGCTTATTGCAGCGCCAGCATCCAATATTGTTTGATTCTGTACTTATTGCATTTTTGCATTTGATGCAAGGTATGGGCGTGACCGTTGCGGAAGGCCATGTCGTGGGCTGGGGTCCCGCCCCTCATCCGCCTGCCGGCGCCGACCGGGGTCGAGCCACGGGTCTCGACCCGTCCTTCGGACCCCCGCAAACGGGGCGAAGGGACCATGCCGCGACCTCTCCGTTCCCACTAACCTTTCGCGGGGCACGTCCCCTCGCCCCGCGAGCGGCGACGCCGAAACAGAGGTCACGGATATGTGAGCGGCACGCCGAGCAAGAAAAAGGCGGCTCGTCGCCGCCTCTTTCCTGTGCCGGCTCAATAGCCGTTATCACACGGCATGCTGCCGGGGCCGATCGATCCAGAAAACGTAGGGTTGCACATTTCCGGTGCTGCCGGCCTGTTCACCGGCTCGCGGATAATGGAGCCCGTGGTGCCGGCTTCGACGCCGAAGGCGGCCAGCGGATACCAATAGCCATCGGAATGGCGGCGGGTGCCGGGGCGTTCGGTGCGGAAGCCCTGATAACCATGCCAGGATCCGGCATGTGGTTTATATTGCACCGTTTTTACCTCCGAAATACCGGGCGGGAAAGCCGTCTGGACGGGAGCCGCCTGCACTGATGCAATCGAGGCGATGGCGAGAAGGGTGGCGAGCGCGGCGGTGGAAGGGGCAAGTCTGAGCATTTTCATGATAAACCCTCCTTACTGGATTTATCTCGGGAGAATGCCTTCCCCACCGGCGGAGTTCCGTGGCTCACATGCAATTCCAAAACTCGTGATTGCAGGCGATCCGGCGTGACTAAATCGCCGAAAAACGTGAAAAGTCGCGATCAGAAGAGGAGCTCAAAGAGCAGCCGGGCTGCACCGTGAATTCTCTGTTCTCAATTCGCGTATAATGTCCGGTAGCCCTGGCCGGAGAGGCAGGCGACATATTGACGATGGGCGGCGGCGCGCGCCGTGGTTTCCGCCTCAAGTTCATCGGCCCCGGCATAACCGGTCAGCTGGGCGCGCAGCTGATACTGCTTCCGCGCCTCGTCATACATGGCGTTGCCGTCGGTCATGCAAATGCCGTGCGCAACAGAAGGCGGGTTGACCGGCACGCCGACTGCCAGGAGCACGGGATCATTGGCATGGTCGACACAGCCGGCAAGCGCCGTCATCATCGCCAGGGCAGCCAGAGCCCGAAAAATTCCCACCATCATGCATTCCTCCGGCCGAAGCGCCTCTGAGATCATCAGAGCTGCGGATACATCAGGAAGGTTGCGCGAAACTAGGCAAATCACCCTTTCAGACAAAAGCCGCCGCTTGTCTATTTCGGGCATGCGGGCCAAGAATGGCGGGCGCCCCGAATATGTTTAAAATATTGCTAAATTATTACATTGATGCTTACTTACAATAGTAGACACTAATCTCTCCGGGGGAGGAAGATTATGGCTTCGCCGTGGGTAAACGACGCACTGTCACATGCACAATCAGCGTTTTCCAGCAAGATCAACACGGATATCCTTGAGGTTGGGGGCGGCTCTCGCACGCATATCCCACTAAAAGGCGCGCGATATACGGTCCTGGACATCTCCAAGGAGCAGCTCGAGAAGAACAAGGACGCCGCGGAAAGGATCCTCGGCGATGCTCAAACCATCGACTATGGAGATCGCCGCTTCGACGCCTGCGTGTTCTGGGACGTTCTCGAGCATTTGGAAAACCCGCGCTCCGCCTTGTTGAGAGCCCATGATACCTTGTCTCCCGGCGGTCTGGTGTTCGTCAAAGGTCCGATCCTCAGTTCCGCCAAGGGGATCTTCACCGACCTCACACCCTGGTGGAGCCATGTCCTGTTCTATCGCTACGTGCTGCGGCAGAAAAACGCGGGGAAGCCGGGCTATGCGCCGTTTCGCGTCGAGCACGCCGCCGAGGCATCCCATTCGGAGATTGCCCAGACATTGAAGGAACTCGGCATGGATATCGTCTTCGTCGGCGAATATGTGTCGACCCAGGTGCATGCGCTCAAGGACAGAATTCCCCCGCTTTATTGGCTCTATGAGGCTTTCGGCCTTCTGCTGCGCGCAGTTTCGGCCGGAAGGATCGGGGGACGGGAGACGGAGTTCCTGATCGTCGCCAAGTGCCTTCGACAGTAACTCCCCACCAAAATCTATATAGCACTGCGGAATCCCGAAATTGGCTGCGCTATTGAAATCATTCCATATTTCCTGATGCCGACAGCTCACGAAGCGCGGCGAATTTCGGAATCCCGAAGCGGGGGAATTTCGGAATCCCGAAGCGGGGGAATTTCGGGATCCCGAAGTGGCGTTTTTTTCTTCCTGCCGACGCGACCGCGTTTGTCAGCGGCAATCTTGCGGTCGGTCTCGGACCATTTCCGGCATCTTTCGGCCGTGCACCGCTTCCACTCGTCTGTGGGCGGCGCGCCTTCATGATCACCGACAAAGGTGAGCGTGAACCGGTTGGGATGCGCGACCCCGCTGCCCGCCCGGCCGCGGCGAACTTTTATCAGCCCCTTATATTCGAGCTCGTCGAGCGCATCGGCCACATATTCGCCGGTCACGCCGTAGGAAACGAACTGCGGATGCGTCACGACAAGCTTGCCGTTTTCCAAGGCGGCGTGCGACGTGTGCTCGATGACGATGCGGAAGAAGGCGCGGCAGGCATTCGCACTCAGTGTCGTGAAGGCCGCAGATTCCAGCAACTGAATGGTGAACCATTGCCAGCGAAGGCACCCGTTATCCGTGCCGCTTGGCGGAGCAGTATGCTTGCGCACCATCGCCCGCGTCTTTCCCTGACTGGTTCGGCTTTTGTCGCGAGGGTTGAATTTGACCATCAGCCCCTCGCCCGCGTTGCCGGTCGATCCTTCGGCAATCTACTCACCCTGCGAGACCGGGAATTCTGTTCATAAAGCGGGCGACGGCCCAGGCTCGTCCCGGCGACCAACTCGCCGATAAAATTTGCTCGACATCCGGCATTCCATGGTTGCAATCACGGCAACCTAGCGCAAGAACGATCCATGAACTAGGAAAATATTCTTAGTTTCGGTCTTACATCGTTCGGTTGCGTCTGCTAGGATCAGGGCGCTGAATCTCGAAGGGTAGGAGCGCGATGCGAATGATCGGCATGGGAAAAAAGAGCGTGGTGGTTTGCGGCAAGCGATTGCTGGTCTTGTTTTCGATCTTGCTGGCAAGCGCCGTCCAGGCCTTTCCCTGCGATCAGCCGGTCGTGATCTCGAATTGGTCGTTCTGTGCGACCGGCAATGTGAGCGCTGAGGGCGGCGCCGCTGATTGGAAAATCGTTCCCGCATGGACTCACCAGGACGCCATAAGCGCGTATTTCGGAAACGATCCACGGCTCCTGGCAAACCACGGGCTTTGCAACGCCAAATTCCGTCGCGTCGTCCTCTGCCAGCCGGGATGGCAAACGGGCAACCCGGATGAGTGCTCATACCTGGTTTGCAGCGGCTATTACTCATCCTTGTTCGGGAACGAAGAAAGGGAAGCCTATATGAAAGACCATCCGGACGAGCAATAGTTTTTCGATTCGCTGTCTTGGGGGCCTTTCGCTTCGCTGTCTTGGGGCAGAGACTGGAACGGCCGATGAGAAGTACTTGACCTTCTCCCGATCTCGATCTTGAAAACCTCAAGCAGTTTCGCGCAGGACGATTATCGCAGCCTCGGCACTACCCGTCCTCTTCATCAGCAAATATGCTCGCGGTCGGCGGCCGAACGGCGCCCCACAACCTTTAATGTTCAGAGGCCCTGCCCGCATGACATCACTGCATTGGAAGAGATTTGCCTGGTTTTGCCTGTGCCTCACACTCTCCCATCCGGCCTGGTCCGCCGGCGGCATCGAGATCCCGGGCTACGCGCCGGCGACGGGCGTCGAGCGCAGCTACCGCGTTCAAAAAGCGACTGAGACCGATATGTCGTTCTGGTTCGACAAGCCAGGCGCCTCGGCCATGACGATGCGCGGCGCGTTTCGCCAGCGTATGACGGTGCTGTCGCGGGATGAAGACGGCATGCGGGTCCGCTGGTCCCTCAGCGCCGATTTGCCGGCAGGCACCGCTGGCCTTGCCGATAGCTATCAGATGAACCTGCTCTATCGGAATTCTCTGACAGCCTATGGCACCGCCACGCTCGAATTCGAAACCGACCTGAACGGCAACCCGCGCACTCTCTCCGATGCCGATCAGATCGTGGCGCATATGCGGGAGATGGCTGCTGGCGGCGCTCCCTCAGCCGGCGCCTCCGCGGCGCGGGAAAGCGGGGTCTATGACATTATCGCCAAGCTGGAGGCGAACCCTCTGCAGATCGTTGCCGCCCTGGCGCCGGAAGCGCAACTGCTTGCCACAGGGCAATCCTACCAGGCGGAGACGATGGAAATGGGACAGGCCTCGGTGGCATCCCGAGACGAGGACTATGGCGGCGTCAATGTCCCGGTGACCTCGACCTGGACCCTGAAATCGACCGACGCAACCGCAGGCACGGCAACCCTTTCGCTGTCGGAGGAAGCCGATGCCGCAGCGTTCAGCCAGTCGCAGCAGCCGGTGATCGCAAATTTGATGAGCAGCTTTGCCGAGCGGGCAAAGAGCCTGACGGCCGATCAGCTGGCTTCCGTCAAACGCGCCAGCAAGAACCGAAGCGTCGAACTCGTGGTGTCCCTGAACGATGGCTCGACGCTCGAAGCGTCGGAGATCGTGACCGTTACCACGGGAGACGCAACGTTTCGCACATACACCCATATCCAACGCGAGGACATGCCGGCCAAGCTGCCGCTGCCTGCCGTGCTGACGGCAAAAGACTTGCAGACGCCTGATTTGGGCATCGAGCCGCTGCCATCGGCCAAGACCGGGCCGGGCATCCTGGATGAGCTTTCGACACCTCCTGCGCCGCCAACGGCATCACAAGATACGGCCGCTGCCGCAGATGATGACGGGGCCAAGGCAATCGCACCTGTCTCGCTTGCGGTGAAGAGTGCGGAGGTAGCTCTGTCCCCCGTGTCCTACGACCACGGACTGAATATCATGCTCACCCCGGAAAGCGCTGCCGCATTCCGCGATTTCACCCAGGCGGCATTGGGGCGACAAACGCAGATGCTGATCAACGACAATGTCGTCATGGAACCCTGGATGAGGGAGCCGATCATGGATGGCCGCATTGTTCTGTCGGGAACGGATCGGAAAGATTTGGAAGCGCTGGCGGAACAGCTGAAGGCTCCCGGCGCCAAGATTGTCGTCCGGCTACGCCCATGAAGGCGCCACCTGTGCAGTCTGCCTTCCCGGCGGCATCATCGGCCGCGCCCTGGTCAGCTGCCCCTCACTTCAGCCGCCGGGTCAATCGCCGATGGCAAAATGAACGGGGGAACGACGCGGGGCTTCAATCCTTTGCTTCGGGGATCAGACGTATCAAAGTTCCATCCCTCGCCGCAGCGCTGATTGCCGTTGCGATCTGCCGGAGCGGTCCATCGGCGACGAGCATATCTGGCGCAGGGTGTTTTCCGGGACCCGGATCGATAAAGGCCGAACACCGGTGATCCGAGTCGAGCATCGCCATGAACGATGTCGCGACGATTGCTTCGCCGCAGGCGGCGCATCGAAGAATGTACGAACCGCCATGGACGATCGATTCGGTTTCATCCAATCCGCAGGACGGGCAGGCCAACATATTGTTCATTGCGGGTGAGACTATGAGGCTGCGGCTAGAATGATGGCGATCGCGAGTAGCAAAGGACCCATCCACTTGAAGTGACGAACCACCGGCAGCCGGCTGGCCGGATTGCCGGGAAAGGGCAGATAACCAAAGCCGACGGACGCCATCCACAAGCCGGCGCAAAACATGATGATTTCATCGATATAGGCTGCGATCATGGGTTCTCCTGTCTTCGAAAGACGTCACTACAATCTCTCTCTCCGCAGTTTTGTGCGACATGCTTTAGCGGAGCCGTTCATCATAGGAATCGGCACGGGCCAGACGGAACAGATCGGGATAGAGACCCAACCATAGAAACACACCCTGGCGTCGTGTGCCAAAACGCTTGTGCCCTTTCATCATTCGAAAAGCCACATCACGTTTCGCGAACAGGTGGCCGCTATTGGCTGCAGCCAACAGAATGTCATCGGCTTCGTCGGCATGCCGCGCCAAATGGGGATGGGCCTCGATCGTCCTGTATTGCCAATAGAGCGACGATATCGGGTGATGCCGGTCTCTCCGGAACCATTCCAGCGCGAGTTCGGCGCGTCCAGCGTCGAAATGGTTGAGCCCAAGAGGATGAGCAGCGGACTCGTTTCCACCGTCATAGGCCAGCTGGTAGTGGTGAAGCGATTGATCTTTATCCTTTCGAACAGCATGGCCATACCAATACATCCAACCCAACACTCCATGAGCCCAGGCAGATCCGGCATTTGCCGCCTCCTCCAGCAGAGGCAAGGCTTCCTTATAACGCTTCTGTTTGTACAATTGCTGGGCCAGTTCCTCATTAGACGCAGTCATGCCAGCATTGCTCCGATCAATTGGACAGCCTCTCTGACCTCAGGGCCGTGACGCATGTCGAGCCGATCCGCCAGCCTCCGCCCCAATTTCCGCCACCGGTCGCAATGGGTGTCATAGCCGGTTCCCGAAACCAGCCACGCTCCGCTTGCATCCATGCCGGGGGATCTGCGGCGCCTGGCGGCCTCTTCGGCGACCATGATCCACTCGCAGAGACCGAGAAGCGCTGCGTCGTTCCATTGGTGCGGACGGCCAAGCGCGAACCACAGCATGGCCAGGCCGAAGAAGGGGATCTCTCCCGCTTCATGTTCCGGCAGGCGCGGAATCAGCCAGAATAACAGCGACAGAACGTCATCCTCGACATCCAAGCCGAGGGCTTCCAGGCTGCCGATCAAGTTTATGAGTGTCTGGTTGCCGCCATAAGAAGCACCCGCGTTGCGCGGGTCGCCATAGGAGACGAGCAGAACCGTGCACGCAAACGCGCATTGCCTGGATAGGTTCGCCACCATGCCGGGACCCTGCTGCCCGGGTTCAGACCACCGGGTCAGTTCCAGAACCTCGCGGGGATGCCATTGCAATGGCGACGGCAATTCGCACAGCCGGGCGATATCGACGAGCCGGGCGAGATGTTCTTCGCTGTCATTGCCGTAGTCGGCGCGCGCAATGCTCTGCAGATCGGCGTCATCCAGCAGGCCGGCCGTGGCCTTGAGAAGAGAGTTTGGATTGCCTGATGAAATCGATGACACACTGCCGGCGAGGCTCTGAAATTCGACGACGTGCTCCTGCATTCGTGACGTCATTTACATTTTCGCCCTACCAAACTGTCCGGACTCCGAGCCGGGCAAGCCGAATTGTCCGTTCGCCATCGACAGCGCCCTTTCGCTCAACATTTGGCAGCCCTTCAGAAAATGTCGAGGGGCTAAACTTAAGGTAGCACAATTGCTTCGAATCCCCTAAGCATCCCGATGCATTACAACGAATGCTAACCGCCATAGCGCTCTCAGGAATATTCCATGCCCAACGCTCAATTCATTCGCTCCGCCGCCTTCTCTGTGTGCGTCGCTTTTGCGGCATTTCAGGCCGGACAGGTTCTGGCCGAGTCGGCCAATGACAAGTTCTTTGACGCAGCCCTTTGCAAGCCACCCTATACGATGACATCGGCAATGAAGATCTATGACGTCGTGGAGGCTTTGGCCAAACCAGACACGTCGTCTCTGGGTGCGGCGATCTACAAACTCCCGAACCAAATCGGCCGCGACGGCTTCAAATCGAACGAGGTTTTCTTTGCAAGCAACGCGGTTGGAATTTTGGTCGAAGGCGAACGCGCCGACGATCTGGCCGCAAAATACGGCTTGAAGCGGGAGACCTCGGACCTGCTGGGTGCATCTACCAAGGGCTATTCGCGCGAACTGCCGGCAGATCTGCAGCCGGAACCGGGAATGGCCGGACCCGGAAAGGTCTCCATCGTTGCCCGCCAAGGCAATGCCCTGCCAGGCAAAACCTTGCTGGCGTGTGAATTCGTTCAGGAATTCTAGGCGTCGCCGGGGCGCCATCAGCTTCCCGGCAAGGCCTGATCTTGTGAAGCGGGCAACGATACCCTCACCGTTTCCAGATGCCAGACCTTGGCGACGATCCGCCAGCCCTCGATGCCTTTCACGAAGCAGAGATGGTCGATGAAAACGTTGGAATGAATCCGCAGCCTGACCTTCACGGTGGCAGCGGCCAGCGAAAGCCAATCGATCAGGAGGCGCGACAGGCGTTTATCGACGCTGCGATCGAAGCCGGAATCCCGATCAAGGAATGAGGCCAGGAGGCTCTGCTAGCTGAGCTTCCATCCGGTCGGCGAGAGCCAGGTAGCGCGGATGGTTCCGGAGAGGATCTAGATCGCTGTCCTTCTTCATCCACGCCACGACCGACGCGACATAGGTAGGCGATCCGGACGCCTGCCGTTCAAGGCAGGCAATGGCCTCAGCAGGTTTGCCGAGCTTCGCATAGCAACAAGCGAGATTATAGAGCACTCTGAGGTCGTCCCCAGCGATTGCGGCGGCACGGGACGCCCACGACGCTCCACGCTCCATCTCGCCCAGATCCGCCAGCAAACAGCCGCCATAGCACATAAGGATCGGCTCGTCTGGATGTGCGGCAATCTCTCCTTCTATCAGCCGAAGGCACTCTCGCGCCGACTGAACTGCTTCTTGATGGTGCCCAAGGGATATATGGACCGCTCGCAGCTGGTCCCAGGCCCGATAATCATCTGGCTTCAAGGCGATAGTGCGCTCGTAGAGGCCGCGCGCCTTTTCGAACTGGCCCTGCGCGTGACAATTGCGCCCGTAGAAGAAGTTCGCCTCGAAAGAGGTCGGATCTCGTTCGAGGGCGAGCTCGAACTCTGCCTCGGCCTCAGCCCGCAGGCCCTTGGTAAACATTGCGATGCCTCGCGATGCATGGGCGTCGGAGAGACCTGGATCGAGCTCCAGAGCCCGGTTGGCGTTGTCTAGGATGTTGTCATATGTGGCAGCCGGATCATTGGCGAGCAGAAGGTAGGAGTCGCAGTCGGACAGTCCGGCATAAGCCCGTGCATAGCGCGGATCTAGGTCGACGGCCTTCGCGAACAGACCCCGGGCTGCCTTTATGCTTCTCGATTCGTGTCCACGGTTAAAGAACGACCGCCCCATCAGATAAATTTGATAGGCCTCCGGATTGTCGGTTCCCCGCTTGGTGATAGTCTCCAGCTCCTTTGCGAGGAGCCGGACCTTAAGCGCGTCGACAATGTGCTTGGAGATTTCGTCCTGCAGCGCGAATATATCTTCAAGGTCGCGATCGTATCGCTCCGCCCACACGTGCCGGCCATCCGTTCCGTTGATAAGCTGAGCCGCAATGCGCACTTTGTTTCCGGCCTTGCGCACGCTGCCTTCCAGCACATACCGCACGCCGAGTTCGCATCCCACCTGCTTCATGTCCACGGCGCGACCTTTGTAGATAAAGCTTGAATTGCGGGCGATGACGCTGAGCGCGGACACTTTCGCAAGATCCGTAATGATGTCCTCGGTGATGCCATCACTGAAGTATTCCTGTTCCGGATCGCCGCTCATGTTGGTGAACGGTAGCACCGCAATAGACACGCCTTCGCTTTCGGCGATCACCGCCGCAGGAGGCCGCTTCGGCGGTGAATCCTGCCATCTGTGTCCGAAGCGCGCCATGTGGACTTGTATGGGCCTCTCGTGGTTCTTCACGGAATGTTGGCCGAAATCCTCGAAGTCGACCCCCAACTCGCTGCCGATATGCTCGCGCACGATGCCAGCGATCGCGACCCCGCCGGGATCGGCGAGGGATTGCAGGCGCGCCGCGACGTTGACCCCGTCACCATGGATGTCGTCACCATCGACGATGATGTAGCCAAGATTGACCCCGATGCGATATACGAGACCGCGGTCTTGGGCCTCCTGGGGTTCGGCTCTGGCTATCGTGCTTTGAATCTCGGTGGCGCACCTTACGGCATCGGCAACGCTGGCGAACTCCACCAGCATCCCATCACCCATCAGCTTGACGATCCGTCCGTTGTGAGTCGCAATACAGGGGTCGACCAGGTCATGGCGCAACGACTTGAGGCGGTTCAGCGTGCTGATGTCATCGATTTCCATCAAACGGGTGTAGCCGACGATGTCAGCCGAGAGGATCGCCGAAAGCCTGCGTTGCATTGGAAGCCCCCACTCCCTGTTGACCGCAATGCTTAATCGTAGCGCTTAGAATCCGGCGCAATCATGTCGGGAAAATAGCCGACTCTAGAGGTGAGCCGTAGGGTTGGCCGCGTTGGATGCAATCGGCTCCTTCCAGAAACACTGACGCTCTAAGCCGCTGCCGAGCGACCATCCGTTGAAGAGACCATTCGTAGCGCATTTCAGGGTTTGTGCGGTTGCAACGAGCCGGCCAGCTAGGTTTCAATCTCGAAGTTACCGCTATCCGCGCCGCAGACTGCTTGCGAGATTCAACGCTCGACGCATTCAGGCAACCTGAAAGGCTTGACAAAACCGGCCAATGCCTCGGGCTTTGCGCAGGGCGGAAAGCCGGCAAGTCGCATGGTTTCGATCAATCGCCGCCTGTCGTTTTCATTTGTATCAGGAAGGCTCACAAATCCCTCTATGGTGAGATCGGGAAACCATTTCAGTGCTTGTGTGAGAGCCGTTTTCGCTTCCGCCGTGCGGCCGGTGGCGGCTAGCGCGGCTGGACGATATACCCACATCCGTCGACCGTAGTTTTCCGGACCCATTTGACCCTGCATGCGAAGCGCATCTTCGTAGCGTCCTGCCATGAAATAGGCAGCAGCAAAGATTCTCGTACTCCACACCGGGTAGATCGGATTAAGGCGGATTGCCTGATCGACCATCTCCGCACCGCGCTGCGGCTCGCCGAAGGTGGATGCCAAGAAGGCGTAGAAGGTCAGAATTTCGAACTGGTTCGGCGCCATGCGCAGCGCCGTGTCGAATTCCGCTTTGGCGCGTGCAAGATCGTTCCTGTCGCCGAAACTAAAGCCCAGCACGGCGTGCGCCTCGGCGTCCATCGGATCGAGCGTGACCGCGCGCTCGGCGGCCTCGGCGGCCAGTCGGAAGTTGACCTCGAAATCGGCGCCAAAACTCGGCATGACGCTATACGCGTGATAAAGTTCAACCCAGGCGCGCGCCAGCCCCGGGTCCAGTTCCGCGGCGCTTTTGAGGAGCTTGATTGCCTCCTCGACATCAGCGCGATTCATCTTCGCAAGCTTCTCCGTGCCGAGCAGGTACAGCTCATAGGCGGTAAGGTCGCTTGGCGGCTTGCGATGGGCCGCGATCCGGCCTGCCTCCTGGATCACGCCGCCTCCGCCGCCGAGCCGGTTGGAGACCTGCCCGGCAATCTCCGTTTGAATCGCAAAGAGGTCCCGGTCCGGCCGGTCCCAGCGCTGCGACCAAAGGTGCTTGTTCGTTTTGGCGTCGATGAGTTGTGCTGTAACCCGCACCCGATCGGCTTGGCGTTGAATTGAGCCTTCGACAATAAAGCTCGCGCCAAGCGTCCTGCCCACCTCATTCGGCTCGGCTGGTTTGTCCCGGTATTGTTCAGTCGAGTTGCGGGCGATCACCTCGAATTCAGGGAACCCCGCCAGATCGGTGATTATGTCCTCGACGAGGCCATCGGCGAGGCGTCCGGTCGCCTCGTCACCGCGATAATTGTCGAAGGGCAGCACCGCGATGGATGGCAGCCCCGCCTCGGGACGCTTCTCGATTGCGGAACTTGTAAAGAGCCAGACTGCACCTGCCGCCAGAAAGACCACCAGGCCCAGACCCGCAGTCCATTTCCACCTTGCCGGCGCCAAAGGCGGGTTCGCGGCGGTGATCATCAGCCGGTATCCGCGTTTCGGTACGGCCTTGAGAACTGCCTGTTGCTCATCGTGAAGAGCGCGGCGTACATCGCGCACGCATTGGACCAGGCTGTCATCGGTGACGAACACGCCTGGCCACACCGCCTGCATCAGCTCATCTTTGGTGACCAGCCGATCGGCGTTTTCGAGGAGATACTTCAGGAGGTGGAAGGCCTGCGGCCTGAGAGCGATCTCGCGCCCTTCCCCGTCACACACAATCCCTCCGGCAATATCAACGATAACGCCGTTAACCGCGAACGTCCTGGCAGCCCGGGAATCCATCCTCCGCCTCCTGCCGCGGGGACATCCATTATCATATCAGACAGCTGCAACTCCGTGAATGCCGCCGCAGCGCCTTTGTTTTTCGGCAATTTTTCACCGAACGATCACCAGTCGTTCGGGACATTGGCATTGTGCGCGTCCAACGTCGCACCAAGCGCGCGTCGCGACCCATCGTCCCCAAACCATATGCAAGGTTGAATCGGTAGGAGAACCACCATGAACCTGCGAACCCTCACAGAGAGCCTGATCGGAATACTGCTCATTTCGCAGGTTGCTTTCGGTCTTACGACGTCCGCCGCGACGGCCGAAAATGCCAAATTGCTCGTCGAACCAGTGGTCGAGAAGAAGGTGAAGGAACTGCCGCCCGGACCATTGTTCTGGCGGCTGGAGAATTTCCCAACGCTGGCCCAGGCCCAAAGCGCCGCAGGCCCGACGTCACTCGCGGCCGAGGTCGCAGGCAAGGTGTGGTTGTTCACGCTTGGACCAAAGGATGGCTCTACGCCAGGCGGAACCAGTGTCGCCGCGATTGGTCCCATCCCACCGGTCAGCGCAAGCGAATATTTGCTGCGCATCAACCGCGCCGGAGGCGTGCCGGGCGCCAAGACTTCGATCCATTCACATCCGGGGCCGGAGGCCTTTTATGTGCTGGCCGGCAAGCTGGGCCAGAGGACGCCGCACGGCATGGCATATGCCGAAGCCGGAACGACCATGGTTGGTCATGGCGCGGATACACCGATGGAAGTGTTTAATGCCGGAACAAGCGATCTCGATGAGTTCGCCATCTTTGTGGTGGACGCCAATCTGCCGTTCTCGTCGCCGGCCAAACTCGACTGAGGCCATCTGGCGGCTTGGCATACGGCACCGATCCAGTAGGACGCGACGCGCCTCATGGGCATAGCTGCGAGCTTGCGCGCACCTAGAGGATGTGCATGGGAAATAACGAACTGAAGTGCGATCAGACCCAAATGGCCAGTCCGTAACCGGGGCCTGAAGACCGATGGCATGGTAATTGGGAAGAATGGCGCACCCGAAGAGATTCGAACTCCTGACCCCCAGATTCGTAGTCTGGTGCTCTATCCAGCTGAGCTACGGGTGCGTGCAAAATGCGGCGGTGCCGCTTGCGTGGCGATCCTCTAAAACGTCCTTCGGGACAATGCAAGAGCATTTCTGAAAAAATCGCGTCTTTGCCTGTTCGCAGCAGCGCCTTGCCCAGCGAGGTCACTTTTCCAAATGCGTCCGGCTGCGGTAATCCTCCAGCGAAACCGGGCGATCGGGGATCTCGATGCGGAATTGGGTGCCGACCGTCGGCTTTTCCACCAGCGCGATCGTGCCGCCATGGGCCAGCACCAGCTCGCGGGCGATGGTGAGGCCGAGGCCGGTGCCGCCGGAGCGGGCGGAACCGCGGAAGGCGGCAAAGAGGTTTTGGCGGGCCTTCAGCGGCATGCCCGGGCCGGTATCGTCGACCGTGATGCTGACGACGCTGCCGACGCGCTGGGCGGCGACGGTGATGCGCCTCAAGGTACCCGGGGCGCCCTCGCCCGGCGCGGTCAGCGCCTGCAGCGCGTTGCGGCAGAGATTGTGGATGACGCGGAAGAGCTGTTCACCATCGGCATCGACCTTGAGCTCGGCGCCGATCTGCTCGACGAATTCGATGCCGCTCTGCGGATCGATCGCCAGTATGTCCTTGACCTCCTGGGTCAGTTCCAAAAGCAGGATATGGCGGCGGCGCGGCGCCGATTCGCTCGCCTTGCCGTAGGACAGCACCTCGGTGGTATAGCCGACGGCGCGGTCGATGGTGCGCAGCAGCTTCGGGGCGAAGCTCTTGACCATCGGATCGTCGACATCGACGAGACGGTCCGACATAAGCTGCGCCGACGCCAGGATATTGCGCATGTCGTGATTGATCTTGGAGACGGCAAGGCCGAGAGCGGCAAGGTTCTTCTGCTGCTTCAGCGTCTTCTGCAGCTCCATCTGCATCGAGGTAAGGTTGCGGCCGGCGACCGCCAGTTCGTCGCGGCCGCCGTCGCCGATATAGATATGGGCCGGGTTTTCCGGATCGGAGGAGAATTGCTGCATGCTGCCGGTCAGCCGGCGGATCGGGCCGATCAGGATGCGGTTGATCGCAAAGAAGATCAGCGTCGCGGTGAAGACGGAGATCAGCACCGACAGAAGGAGGACGTTGCGGGAATAGGCGAACATCGCCGTGCGCAACTGCCTGTCCCTCATCACCACCTCGACGCCGGTATTGGTGTCGCCGACGGGGCCATAGACGCGGATCATCCTGCTGCCGCCGAAGATCAGCGTGTCGAGCGCATCGCGTATCGCCGTCATTGGCGGCACGTCGGTGAGATCATAGGCTTCATCGACGGAGGTCGGCATATCGGTGGTCGCCAGCAGCCGCGAGGTGCCGTCCTTGCGCAGCACGATCGCCTTGGTGCCGGTTGCCTCCAGCGTTTCCTTCTGCAGCGCTCGCGGCAGCTCGACCGGCTGCAGCCCGTCGATGACGATGGCGGCGGCGGCGGCCGTGTTCAGCCTGTCTTCCAGCCAGCGTATGCGCATGCTGGCAACCGAGGGGAAGAAGATCAGGATTTCGGCGAGCATGATGAAGAAGACGGTGAGCCAGAGCAGCTTGCCGGAGAGCCCGCCGAACATGCGGGCAGACGGGCACGGCGCCCTCGCAGCCTCGCCGGCCGCCGGGGTCTCCGCCGAAGGATTGTCACCCTGGTCTTTCATCGGCATTCGCGTCTCGCCCGATCGGCAGCATTTGCGCCGCCCTTACCGCTGGAGCTTTATATTAGACCAAGATGCTCCGCTTTCAAATCTTTGCGAGCAGCGTCACGTCGTCACAAAGAAGCGTCCAGCTTGGAGAAGGAAGGCCCTTCCCCAACCTTTCCCCACAAGAGGGAGGGACCAATTTGCGGCGCCCACGCGGCAAATATCAGCCTTTCCGCGGGTGAAACGACGAAGTTGGAAGCGCCGGTGCGACAGGTTAGGCTTGGGGCGAGGTCTTCGCCCGGCGCGGACCGGGCAGAAAAAACCAACGCCGCCCGGAGGCGGCGTTGAAAGGCGCGTGATCAGTAAAGCTTAGAACTCTTCCCAGCTCTGTTCGGCGGGCGCCGCATTGCCGCCGAAAGCGCGGGCGACCTTGGCGATCGCCCGGCGGGCAGGCGAGGCGACGGGCCGGTGCGGCTCGTTGCGGACGAGCGCCACAGGCGCCGGCGCACCGTCCGACAGTTTGAAGCGGGCAATGAGGCTCACCAGCCCATTGGCTTCGGCCGACAGCCTGTGCGTGGCGGCGGAGGTCTCTTCGACCATCGCGGCATTCTGCTGGGTTACCTGGTCCATCTGATTGACGGCGGTATTGACTTCCTTGAGGCCGGTCGACTGTTCGGTCGCGGCTGTCGCGATCGAATGGATATGGTCGTTGATGGCGATGACGCGGGTGCCAATTTCGGCGAGCGCCTCGCCGGTCGCCTGCACCAGCTTGACGCCGACCTGCACCTCGTCGCCCGACTTGGTGATCAGCGCCTTGATGTCCTTGGCCGCGGTTGCCGAACGCTGGGCCAGTTCGCGCACTTCCTGGGCGACCACCGCGAAGCCCTTTCCGGCCTCGCCGGCGCGGGCGGCCTCGACGCCGGCATTCAGCGCCAGCAGGTTGGTCTGGAAGGCAATCTCGTCGATGACGTTGATGATCTGGCTGATTTCGCGCGACGCCTGCTCGATGCGGCCCATGGCCTCGACGGCATTGCGCACGACGACGCCGGAGCGGCCGGCATTCTCCTTGGCTTCGGACACCATGATGGTTGCTTCATGCGCCCGCTCGGTGGAATTCTGGACGACAGCGGTGATCTCATCGAGGGCGGCCGAAGTCTGTTCGAGGGCAGCCGCCTGCTGCTCGGTGCGCTTCGACAGGTCGTCGCTGGCATTGCGCAGTTCGGCGGTGTTGCCGTTCATCGCTTCCGTCGTCTCGCGCACTTCGCGCATCGTCGCCTGCAGGGTGACGAAGGTATTGTTGACGTTCTGCTGCAATTCGGCGAAGGCGCCCTGGAAGCTGCCGCGCATCGTCTGGGTGAGGTCGCCTTCGGCAAGGCTTGCGATGACGCGGCGGGTCTCGCCGATGCCGGCATCGACGCTCGCCAGCAGCGTGTTGATGTTGCCGGCGAACTGGTTGAGGTTCTCGTCCTCGTAGTCCTTATCGATGCGGTGGCCGAAATCGCCGGCCGCGGCCGCAGCCACGACGACGGACATGCTCGACTGCAGGTCGTCGCTCTTGGCGCGCATCGCCGCCTCCTGAGCGTTCAGGCGCTTGATGGCAAGGCCGTTCGCCTTGAAGACGGCGACCGCTGCGGCCATCTCGCCGATTTCATCCTGGCGTCCGGCGAAAGGAACCTCGGCCTCGAAATTGCCGTCGGCAACCTCCTTGATCGCATGGGTGACGCGCTTGATCGGGCGGCTCAGATGGCTGGTGCCGATGTAGAAGCCCATGCCGATGCCGGCCGAAATGCCGATGCCGGTGATGCTGAGGACGAGCATCAGCACCCAGGAGCGGAAGCTTTCGATCTCGGCGTTGACGGTCTGCAGCGCGGCCTTGTCGATGGCGACGACCGCGTCGATTTCCGCCTGGAACGCCTTGCGGTTGGCGCGGTTGGCCTCATTGTTGCCCTGTTGGCTGGCGGCCTCGGGGCCGACCTCGGTACCGAGGCGGGCCGTTTCCGCGCGGAAGGTGCGGAATTCCGCAGCGCGGGCGACAAGCTTGGCAAAACTGTCCTTCTCATCCTCGGGAACGAGCGGCGCCCAGCCCGCGATGACCTTGTCGATCTCGTCGAGGCCGGCCAGCAGGCCCTTGGCAAAATTCGGCGTATCCTTGATCGTCTTGGCGGCATAAATGCCGCGCGATTCCATCACCACGGCCGTCACGAAACGGTTGAGACGTTCGCCGGCATAGGCGCGGGTGGCGGCCTGTTCGTAAGCCGTCAGGTTGCGACTGTATTCGTGCATCGCGGACAATGCCGTTGCGCCGATCAGAAGCGCGACCGCGCCCATCACGCACACCAGCAGATTAATTTTGCCACGGATCTTCAATGCAATGCCCTCCTAGCTACGCCACTGCCTGGAAAGCAAATTCCAGCCCATGCGCTGAATATCGGCGACATTTATTAAAGTTAGATTTCCAATATTTACGATTATGCCGAGGGAAAATTATCCCTGTTGGACGCGGTCGCGGGACGTAACCCCCTGCAAACCAGGCTTATCGATCGCTTGCGGCACCAAATTACAACCGCTCGGAGCAAGCGGAAATTCTTAACACCAGAGTGCGAAAATTACTTCGGGCCGACGGCGCAAAGTGAAATTATCGGGTATAATTGACTTTCTAAGGCTTCATCCGTATAAGCCGCCGCACGTCCGGTCACTCAGCCTTTTTGGCTCGCCCGTTCGAAAAACAACGCTCCTTGCATTATGCAAATTCAAGAAGGGCCGCACTCCGCGGTATTCAAATAAATGAAGCGTACCTACCAACCATCCAAGCTTGTTCGCAAGCGTCGCCACGGCTTCCGTGCGCGCATGTCCACGAAGGGTGGCCGCAAGGTCATCGCTGCCCGCCGCGCGCAGGGCCGCAAGCGTCTTTCGGCTTAAGGCCGGATTGCCCGGTAAGAGATGGCGGGCGAATTGACGACCAGTGAGAAGAAACACACTGTCGGGCGGCTGAAGAGCCGCCCGCAGTTTCTTGCCGCGCGCGAGGGCGAAAAACGCCGGGGCGGCCTCTTCCTTCTCGAAGTCCTCGACCGGAAGGAACCCGACAGCCAAGCCCGTGTCGGTTTTACAGTCACCAAAAAACATGGCAACGCGGTCGAACGGAACCGTATGCGCCGCCGCCTGAAAGAGGCGGTGCGGCTTCATGCGGGGTTTGCAATGCAGCCCGGACACGACTATGTGGTTGTCGCGCGCAGGGACGTGCTTCAGGCGTCCTTCAAAGAATTGGCCGCGGAACTGAAATCCCGCGTGGAAACCAGGCCGAAACACCGGCGCTCCGGAGACGGACGCCCCAGGAACGTATGATGGAAAACAACCGCAATTACTTCATTGCGATCGCTCTCTCGGT
>Ga0102591_1001290_pt1 | contig 35679 bp, 42 predicted proteins | sample AraplaCol_mCL_r2_2_FD_76860 | JGI IMG/M metagenome (GOLD analysis project Ga0102591, IMG submission 76860) | Arabidopsis root microbial communities from North Carolina, USA - plate scrape MF_Col_mCL_r2 (SPADES assembly) (version 2) | ecosystem: Host-associated > Plants > Roots > Endosphere...
TCTTTCTCGGCTGGTCACTCGCTGCCGCCGTCGGCCTGCCGCTGATCACCGTCATCGCCAGCCGCTATGGCTGGCGCGCGGCCTATGGCGAGATCGGTGTGCTCGGCTGCATCAGCTTCGGGCTGTTGCTGCTGCGCCTGCCGGCAGGTCTGAAGGGCGCGCCGGTGGATCTGAAGACCTGGCGCGCGGTCGGCGGCAACACGACGATTCTGCTGCTGCTTGCGATCACCATGCTGCAAATGTCGGGGCAGTTCGTGGTGTTCACCTTCATGGGCCCGCTGCTTGGCAAGCTCACCGGCGCCGGCCCCGATGCGATCGGCACGGTGTTCGCGCTCTACGGCATCTGCGGCTTCCTCGGCGTCGTCTTCGCCACCCGCATTGTCGATGGTTGGGGTGCTTATCGCACCTCGCTGCTGTTCACCTGCCTGCTGCTTGCGGGGGTGACGGGCTGGGCGATCGGCGCGGGCACGCTTGCGCTCATGACGTGCGGGGTCGCGGTGTGGGGCCTCGGCTTTGCCTCGACCAATTCGATGCAGCAGGTCCGGCTGGTGGCGGCCGCACCGCCGCTGGCATCGGCGACCGTCGCGCTCAATACCTCCGTCCTCTATGTCGGTCAGGCGGTCGGCTCCGCCATCGGCGGCCTGTTGTTCGCCCGCGAGCTCCTGCACACGCTCGGCTTCGTCGCGGTCGGTTTCGTCGCGGTGGCGCTGATCCTGTTGGTCCTGACCCGGCCCCGGCCGGTCGCGCTCGCCGCGGCCTGACGCCGGTGTTTTCGTGTGCGCAAGGTGCTTGGCAAACCGCGCGCGGGAGCGCTAGAAGGCGAGGCATGGGGACCAAAGAGAGTTGACTGAGATGAGGATGATTCTGGCGGTTGCCGCGGTGCTCTATTCAGCCTCCGCGTTTGCGCAAGCCGACAAGCCACCGATGGTCGGGGACAAGCCGCTGGTGCAGGTCAAGCCCAAGGGGACTAAGGCGGGGACCAAGGAAGCGGCGGCGAAGCCCGCCGCGGCGCCGAAAGGCAAGCCGCAATCGATCGCGGTGCGGCTCCAGGCCTGCCTCGAGCTCGACGATGGCACCAAGGACCGTCTCAACTGCTACGATGCCATCATCCCGCCGACACCGAAGCCGAAGCCGGCGAAGGCCAAGGGCTACGCCGACTGCCGCTTCCTCAAGGAAGAGGACGAGCGGCTGGCCTGCTTCAACGGCTTTGCCGAGAGCATTCCGAAACTGCCCAAGAGCTAAGGCTGCATGACGTCGGACAGGCCGAGGCTCAGTCGCTGATTCGGCTGAGCACGGCCCGGAAGGCGACGCCCGGTGCCTGCAGCGCGTTGCCTTCGAATTCGGCGGTGTCGCCGTCCTCCCGTCCGGCGAGCGCCAGCGTGATCCGGTCGAGGCCGAACAGCGCCTTGAAGGACGGGTCGTCGTTGTAGCGCTGGGTCGAGATCTTGACCTTGATGCTGTCGCCTTCGCCCGTGTAGGTGCCGATGAAGGCGAAGGCGGAATTGCCCCCGCGCATCCGGCCATCCGTCACATAGACGACGCCGCAGCCCGTTCCATGCACGGTGTGGAAGTCGACCTTGTACAATCCCTGACGCACTGCCTGTCCCCGCAGAATTCAAATCATGACGTGGCCGGCACGTTATGGCCGTTGCCGGCGGAAACAATCCGGCGGCTTCCGGGGATGTCAGCCATCAACATCACATTTTGATCAAAGCCTGAGGCAATTACGGGCAGCGCATTCAAATCCCGACTGGCGCAATATTGCGAGAGTACGCTTAGCGGCTCGATACTGATGGGCTGGTGGCGGCCACGCGCGTCAGGGCCAGCGCCGGCGTTGCCGACATCTTCACCAGCACGTCCTTGAGCGGATCCCGCGTCCAGGCGCGGGTGACGTAGTCGCGATGGGTGATGCCGTCGCCGGTCTCGACGAACACCACGCTGCCTGGACGCAAGGGGCCATCCATGTCCTCGGCGACGCTGATGCCTTTCTGGCGGAGCGTGCTCATCAACTCGCGGTCGCGCCGCGCCGTGCCGCGGGTGTAGGCGCTGACGAAGAAGCCGGAGCGGTGGCTCTCGATCCAGGATGCGAACTTGTCCATCTCGCCATAGACGGCATCGAGCAGCACGACGCCGCGAACGCGGTCGCTGATGCCGCCGACCTCCAGGCTCCAGGCTGTCGGCAGGAAGCCACCGCTATAGCCGACGATCACGATCGGCATGCTGGCGAAAGCGCGCGCGCTGTTGGGATCGCCGGTGGCGCGGGCGAGGTGCTCGGCCGATTCCGCCATGAAGCGCTTGAAGCCGCCCGGTTGCCAGAATTTGCCGGCGCTGGAATCGGCGGCATCGACCGCCATCTGCGGGGCAAGCAGCACGGCGTTGGCGCCGGAATCGGTGATCTGCTTGGGCACCAGCTGGCGATCGCGCACGTCGCGCTCGAGCGTTGCGCCGTTGCCATGGAAGAACACCACGATCACGCCGGGCTTGCGCACGTCGAAATGCTCGGGCACGTGCATCAGCACGCGGCTGTCGTTGTAGGTCTCGTCCTGCCAGAACACGCGACCGGAATAGCTGCGATGACCGCGGCGGTCGCCCTTGGAGATGTTGAGGAAGGGCGCGTCGGAGGCGGGGTTGTTGCCGAAATAGGGGAAGGCCGACGACTTCATGCTGACGAGGGTTGTCAAATCGTCGCGTGGCGAGCGCTTGTAGGGGAGCTGCGGCTCCAGCGAAGCGACCTTGTAGGGAGCCTGCTCCGGCGACGGCTGCTGCACGGCGCGCTTCGGCGAGAAGTCCGACATCTGCCGTTGCAGGAAACTCTCGTTCGCCGAGGGGAAGCGCTCCCTGAATTGGGGAGCGGGAAAGCGATCCTCGAACGTGTCGCCGCTTGCCACTTGCTGGTTGGTTTTCGCGACGACCTGACTGCCCCCTTGGACATTGGCCTGCGAGTTCGCCGCGAGTGCTGCCGGGTTCGGCGCCTTGCCGCATTGAACCAGTGTCAGCGACAGCGGCACCAAGGCTGAGACGAGGCCAAGCCGGAGCGCACGACCGCGCCGACCGGACGGCGTCCGATCGGCACGACTGTCAGCTCTCAATTTCGGAACGGCCCCGACCATCCACCCATGACCTCAAGTCACGAACCATCGGCAATCTCAAGACAATTGAGCCGATGGGCGTTTAGGCGACGTTAAGCGTCCGGAGAACTTCCCCACATCCGGAACGCTCAAAAGGACCATGCAATCGTGTCCTGATTGTGGGGACGGGGAACGGGATTTCCCGGGGCATACGCAGCTTTTTCGCCGGGGCTGGGAATATGCGGTGCTCAAATACCTGTTTCCGCCGCCTCATTTAACCCTTGTTAACCCTGCTTGAATTGACTGGGCCAAACTGCACGATGCGCCCGAAAGGCATGACGCCTGAGGTTAAGGACCCCGATGACGGCATCAGATGCGGGAACGGCGCCCTGGACGAGCCGACTGCCAGGCAGCGGAACCGGGGTCTCGGTTCTGGTCGCAACCGCCATCGTCGTCGCCGACATGATCGGGGTGGGCGTCTTCACCAGCCTCGGCTTCCAGGTCAAGGACATCCCGTCCGGCTTCTCGATCCTGCTGCTGTGGACCGTCGGCGGCGTCGTCGCGCTCTGCGGGGTGTTCGCCTATAGCGAGCTCGGGGCGATGTTTCCGCGCTCGAGCGGCGAGTACAATTTCCTCGGCCGTGCCTATCATCCGGCATTCGGCTTTCTCGCCGGCTGGGTGTCGGCGACGGTGGGCTTCGCCGCGCCGGTCGCGCTCGCCGCGATGGCGTTCGGTGAATACGCCAAATCGGTCGTGCCCGATCTGCCGCCGATTCCGCTCGCCATCGCCGTAGTGTGGCTGGTCTCGCTCGTCCAACTGACCGGCGTCCGGCACTCCTCGACCTTCCAGCTGATCTCGACGGTCATCAAGGTCGTGCTGATCGTCGCCTTCCTGGTCGCCGGCTTCGTCATCGCTGTCCCGCAGCCGATCGCGTTCACGCCGCAGCCGGGCGATCTCGCCCACATCGTCAACGCGCCCTTCGCGATCGGGCTGGTCTTCGTGATGTATTCGTTCTCCGGGTGGAATGCCGCGACCTACATCATCGGTGAGATGAACATGCCGCAGAGGAATCTGCCGCGCGCTTTGCTGACGGGCACGCTGATCGTGCTCGTGCTCTATGTCGCGTTGAATGCGGTGTTTCTCCATTCGACGCCGGTCGGGGCGCTCGCCGGCCAGCTCGACGTTGCCAGCGTTGCCGGCAGCGCGATCTTCGGCAGTCTCGGCGGCCGCATCGTCGGCGCCATGATCTGCATCGGCCTGATCTCCTCGATCTCTGCGATGATGTGGATCGGCCCGCGCGTGATGATGACGATGGGGGAGGACATTCCGGCGCTACGGGTGTTCTCGAAGCGATCGACGAGCGGCGCACCGGCCTATGCCATCCTGTTTCAGCTCGCGGTCGCCAATCTGCTGCTGTTCACGCGCAGCTTCGAGGCGGTGCTCGACTTCATCCAGTTCGCGCTGCTGTTCTGTTCGTTCTTCACGGTCGCCGGCGTCATCAAGCTGCGCATCACCGATCCTGACATCCCCAGGCCCTATCGCGCCTGGGGATACCCGTTCACGCCGCTGCTTTTCCTGCTCGTGACCGCCTTCATGATGTACTACCTGTTGACCGAGCGTCCCGTGCAGTCGCTGTCGGGGATGCTCGTCATGCTCTTCGGCTTGTTGATTTATGCTGTTTTCCGCAGGCGGCCGGTCGCCGCCGGCAATTCAAACGATCGCGTATAGACATGTTTCGCCCCATGAGAATTGCGGCCGTCGTCCTCGCCTTGATGGCTGCGGGCGTCGCGTCCGCGCGCGCCGCCGACGCCACCTTCGATGACACCGCGCGCTTCCTCGCGGGCATGCAGCCTTCGGCGGACTCGCCGCTGACGCCGTTGACGAAGGAGCCGGGCTGGCAGCGTCATGCAAAATTCTTCGACGGCGCCTTCGCCCAGCTCGAGCAGCGCCAGCTCTCGAAGATCCGCACCTGGTCCGACGTCAATCTGGCCGCACCGCGGCCGACCATGTTCTACCTGTTCAGCGGTCCGGACTTCCTCTACGCCAACGCCTTCTATTCCAAGGCCAGCACCTACGTGCTCGGCGCGCTGGAGCCGGTCGGCGCCGTGCCCGATCTGACCCGGCTGCCGCGCGGCTCGGTCGGTGCCGCGCTCTACAATGTGGAGCGTTCACTCGGCTCGATCCTGAGCTTCTCTTTCTTCATCACCAAGCAGATGAAGGTCGACCTGCACACCAACCAGGTCAACGGCACCTTGCCGATCCTCTATGTCTTTCTCGCGCGCTCCGGAAAGACCATCCGCAATGTCGAAATGATCGCGCTCGACGACAAGGGAGGACTCCATGTCGGCGACGACAATCCGGGGCGTAACGCGACGCGCGGCGTCCGCATCACCTTTGCAGGCCCCGATGGCGAAGCGCGCACGCTGTATTACTTCTCGACCGACCTTTCCAATGCCGGCGCGCGCAACACCGGCTTCCTGAAATTCTGCGAGACGCTGGGGCCCGGCAACAGCCTGCTCAAGAGTGCATCCTATCTGCTGCACAAGAGCGACTTCGCGGTGGTCCGCGACTGGCTGCTCGCCAACAGCGCCACCATCATCCAGGACGATTCCGGCATTCCACTTGCGAATTACGGCGCCAGGCAATGGCGGTTCTTCCCGTTCGGCCGCTATCTCGGGCCGATCGGCGAATTCCCCGGCCGCTATCAGGAGCGCTACGCCGAATTGTTCACGCGGGCCCAGCCGATCGATTTCGGCGTTGGCTACCGCTGGCGGATGCATGAATCCAATTTGCTGCTGTCGGTGAGGGTGCCGGGCAGCGAGACCGCACCGGCGCCGGAGACAGTTTCGTCCGCCGAGCCGGCGACGAAGCCGCGTCCGAAACGGCCGCGTCCGCCCGAATCCGTCCCGCCATCATCCGGACGGTCTTTCTGGTTCCGTTAGGATGCACCGAGGCTCGACCGTCAGGTCGGGCTCTGGGCCACCACGACCAGCACCTCCGCCTTCTGCCGGCCGAGGCTCCTGACCTCGTGCGGAGTCTCGCCTGAAAAATACAGGCAGTCGCCCTTGCCGAGGGTGAGCTCCTCGCCGTCGAGCTTGATCGCGATCTTGCCGTTGATGACGAACAGCAGTTCTTCGCCCGCGTGCGAGGCCCGCGTCGCCGCCTTGTGCGGCGGGCTCAGCAGGAACGGCTCCATCATCTTGCGGGTGCGGCCCGTGACCAGCGGGACCACGCCAAAGGTGTCCTGGAACAGGGGCACATCGCCGCCTTCGCGGCGGAACAGCGTGTAGCGCGGTGCGGGCTCGGCGTTGGGGTCGAAGAAGTTCGCGACATTGACTTCGAGGGCCGCGGCCATCCGCAGCAGCGCGGCGAGCGAGGGGACCTTGAGATTGCGCTCGACCAGCGAAATGTAGCCGCGCGTGAGATCGCTCTGCTTCGCAAGCTGGTCCAGCGTCAGGCCCTTGGCGATCCGCGCCTGGCGGATATTGGCCCCGACTGCCGTCGCTTTGCTGACGTCAAGCACGCATGAGTCTCCCGAACGCTGAGGCTCCTTTTGCAACAGATGCGGCCGAACCGCCAGCCCGGCGCCCTGGATCGGGCGATCCGGTCGCTCGCAAGCGTATTCCGAGGGAAAACTTATGCGCGGAAATATAGGGCATGGCCGCGGATAATGTGAGCATGTTTGCTGGTATATCGCGAAAAATCGCTAAAAAATAATGCATTTTGAGCTGTGTGCCTCGATCGTCGGCATTTGCCGCGTCCCGCGGCGTTGATTTCTATTGGTAAACATGATCGATTTTTACCGTCCGCATGGGCCGATGGGCTCCGCGGACAGAGCCAAAAGCTTCCCCGTGGTGCCGGTACCTTTCTGGAGAGATCGATGACCGTAGCAGACGACGTAACCCTGAACGTAGCGCCGGACGAGGCGGCGAGCTTGCGGCGGATCCTGTGGTCGAGTGTGATCGGCACCGCTGTCGAGTGGTACGACTTCCTGATTTACGGCGCGGCCACCGCGCTGGTGTTCAACAAGGTGTTCTTCGCCGCCGGCAACCCCACGCTCGCCACCATCGCGGCCTTCGGCACCTATGCCGTCGGATTCCTGGCGCGACCGCTTGGCGCTGCGATCTTCGGCCATTACGGCGACCGGGTCGGGCGCAAGGCGATGCTCGCGGTCACCATCATGGTGATGGGCATCGGCACTTTCCTGATCGGCCTGCTTCCGACCTACCAGCAGATTGGCATCGCCGCACCGCTGCTCCTGATCGGCTTACGCTTGCTCCAGGGCATCGGCCTCGGCGGCGAGTGGGGCGGGGCGGTGCTGATGGTGGTGGAGAATTGCCCGACGCATCGTCGCGGCTTGCTCGGCAGCATGGTGCAGGTCGGCAATCCGATCGGCAATCTCGCGGCGATCGGCATGTTCGCGCTTGTAGCGAGCCTGCCGGAGAGCGACTTCATGGCCTATGGCTGGCGCATTCCGTTCCTGCTCTCGATCCTGCTGGTGGGCGTTGGCCTCTATATCCGTCTCAACATGGAGGAGACTGCGGCCTTCCGTCAGGTCCAGGCGAAGAAGGACGTTGCGAAACTGCCGGTGATCGAGATCTTCAAGCACCATCGCAGGCCGTTCTTCACGGCGGTCGGGCTGAAGATCTCGGAGATCGCCTATGCCAGCATCGGTGGGGTGTTCGTGATGTCCTACGCCACGGCCAATCTCGGCCTGTCACGCACGGTGGTGCTGAACGGCGCCTTCACGGCCTCGTTGGTCGCGCTGTTCGCCATTCCCCTGTTCGGCTGGCTGTCCGACCTGCTTGGCCGCAAGACCATGTTCTATGCGAGCTGCATGTTCTCGGCGCTGTTTGCGTTCCCGCTGTTCTGGCTGCTCGACACCCGCGATCCCACCGTCGTGATTTGCACCATCGTGGTTGCGATCACCTTCGGCCAAATGGTGATGTTCGGTATCGGCGCGCCCTGGTACTCGGAGCTGTTTTCCGCGCGGCTGCGTTATAGCGGTGCCTCGCTCGGTTTTCAGGTCGGTGCAGCGATCAGCGGCGGGTTGACGCCGCTGATCGCGGCGTCTCTGATGGCGTGGAGCGGCGGTGCCACCTGGCCGGTCTCGCTGCTGCTGATTGCTTGCGCCGCCATCACCGCGACCGCGACCACGTTCGCGCCGGAGATGGCGAACAAGGAACTGACCTGATCCCCGGCGCGCCGCCTCTGGCGGCGCGCCATCGCTTCTCACAAGGATTTTGTCATGCTCGACACCACCAACCGCGCCGGCTTGGCGCAGGGCGCAACGCAACTCGGCTGGACCGGGATGGTGCGCTTCCTTCACTTGACCCCGCGCGCGTTCCTGCCGATGCGCGCCGCAGAAACGATCACCCTCGTTGCCGGTAGAGGAATCGAGGGCGATCGCTACATGATCGGCAACGAAGAGGGGTTTTATTCGCACAAGCCCGAGGAGGGTCGGCAGGTCACCCTGTTCGAGCTCGAGACGCTGGTTGCGCTGAAGCGCGACGCCGGCATCGAGCTTGGCCCGGAAGAGCACCGGCGCAACGTGACGGTGGAGGGCGTGCCGCTGAACCATCTCGTCGGCCGCCGCTTCTGGCTGGGGGAGACCCTGCTGGAAGCGACGCGGTTGTCGGTGCCATGCCGGCACATCGAGGAGATCACCGGCAAGGCGATCTTCGATCCCCTGATCAACCGTTCCGGTCTCAACTGTAAGATCCTTCAAGGCGGCATCGTCAGGGTCGGCGACGCCGTCCGGAACGCCGCATGAAGGCGCGTCCTATCACGACGGTCAAGACGATCGTCACTGACGTCCAGGAAGCCGGAGCAGGAATCAAGCTGTTCTCCCTGGCCGATCCGGACCAATGGGAATTGCCGCCCTTCAGACCCGGCGCGCATATCGACCTGCATCTGCCGAACGGACTCGTGCGCACTTATTCGCTGTGCAACGAGCCCGCCGACAACAAGCGCTACGTCATTGCGGTCAAGCGAGAACCAAGCGGGCGGGGCGGTTCACGCGCGCTGCACGACGAGGTCGCCATCGGCGACGTCCTCGGCGTCTCGCTGCCGCGCGGCGGACTGGATATCGTTCCGGGCATCGTACGCTACGTGTTCGTGGCCGGTGGCATCGGTGTGACACCGTTCTTGTCGATGGCGCGGCACCTCGAACAAACGAAGCAGGCGGACTTCACGCTGCATCTGATCGTCCGCGAGGAGGTGCCGCTCGCCGCGGAGCTCGGGTCTCTGATCGAACAGGGGCGTGTCGTCGTGCATCGCACGTTCCGGTCCGGGCGCCCTGAACTGGCGCCCCTCATCGGGAAGAGCGGATCCGAGACGAAGGTCGCCTGCTGCGGGCCGCAATCCATGATCGATGATTTCGAGCGGGTCACGACCACATGGCCGGCGGCCAATGTCCATATCGAGCGCTTTGTCGCCCCGCCGCCTGTCATCGACCCCGACGCAAAACCGTTTACGGTGTCGCTGGCGCGTACTGGTACCGAGATCCAGGTTCGTGCCGGGCAGACCATGCTGGCTGCGTTGCAGGCGGGAGGCGTCGACATCGCGACCTCCTGCTGCGGCGGCATCTGCGGCGCCTGCAAAGTCGGTTGGATCGAGGGCAAGCCAATCCATCGTGACCGCATCCTGTCGCCTTATGAGCGTGAACGTTATCTCATGGTCTGCGTCGCAGGATCGGACGCGGACCGGCTGGTGCTGGATCTCTAGAGCCAGCCTACCAGTGCACGCTCTGGCTCGGCACGATGAACGCCGTCGTGCTTGGCGCCGTCGCGAGGCTCGATGCCAGATACCAGCCGGAGCCGAGCACGAGCGCCAGCAGGGCGACGATCGCGAGCAGATCCATGGTTCTGGGGTCGTGATGCCGCCTCGGGCCGGGGTTGGGCCCAGGCCTGACGCGAAGATGTCCGACGTGAGAATGAGGGCTGATTTTCCAGCGCATTGTTGTTTCCTCCCGGGGGAGCATCAAAACAACGCGGAAAGGACGTCCACGGTTCCGCGCAGGCTAGCGACCGCCAGGCATCGCCGGAATCTCAGGATGCATTGACGCCGCGCCAGCGGGCATAGCGCCATGGCAGATACCAGCGCGCGCCTTGCGGCGCGGTGAGCGGTACGTTGTCGATGCCGGACGTGCCGAAAGGATTGCACCGCAGCAGCCGCGCGAGCGTCATCCAGCCGCCGGCCCAGAGCCCGAACCGTTCGATCGCCTCGTCGCCGTAAACGGAGCAGGTTGGCAGATGCCGGCAATTGTAGCCGACCAGGGGCGAGAGCGTATGCCGGTAGAGCCAGATCAGCGCGCGGCCAAATCTGCGCGGGAGCCTGAGCGCCCCTTCGACCGAACCAGAACAATGCCCGCAGGCTGGATGCTTCATGTGCGCTGTGCTGCCAGGTTGGGCGAGGTATTGCACAGTTCCGGCGCAGGGAACTGTAAGCTGTTGTTTGCACGCCATATTTTGCATGCTTTTTGGGAGCAGTGCAGCAAGTACCTATGGACGATCTGTATTCCCCCGGATACCATTTTTGTGACGTTCATGTGTAGACTCACCGGACGCAAAACGGGGCTTGCCTGAATCGGCTTTGGCTTAGTGCTTGGGGCTTGGGGGGAAGGGACCAGTTTGAAAGTTCTGACGTCGCTCAATCTTCGCGGCTGGTTGCTGGTGGGAACCGCCGTTTGTGGAGTCGTGCTGGCTGGCGCCGTCGCGACACTCGGGTCTTCGGCCCGCGCCGGTGCCGCTCTCGAAGAGCGCAAGCTGCCGATGAAGTTCAACTGGATCGCCTGCGAGCCGAACTGCCGCGGCTGGGTCAGCGCGGTGGGCATCATCACCGCCGATACGCCGAAGGATTTCGAAGAGTTTTCCCGCGGACGCCAGCTCGGCGGTGCCACCGTCGTGCTCGATTCCAGCGGTGGTTCCGTCAATGACGCGATCACGCTTGGCCGACGCTTCCGCAATCTCGGGCTCCTGACCACGGTCGGCGTAAGTCTCCGCGGCGGACAGTCGGCTCGTCCGGCGGTTGCGCCCGAGGCCTATTGCGAATCCATGTGCGTGTTCCTGCTGCTGGCCGGCAAGAAGCGCTACGTGCCGGAAGCGGCCCATGTCCGCGTCCACCAGATCTGGATGGGCGACCGGGCCGACGATGCCAAAGCAGCGAGCTACAGCGCGCAGGATCTGATGATCGTGGAGCGCGATATCGGGCGGCTCGCCAAATACACCTTTGACATGGGCGGAGCGGGCGATCTGCTGTCGCTCGCGCTCAGCGTTCCGCCCTGGGAAGATCTGCACGAGCTGGACGCCGGCGAGCTCAAGCTCACCAATCTCGTGACGACGGATCTCGTGGCCGACGTGCTTCCGCATGTGGACATCTCCGCGCCGGCGATGGCGGAGCTTGCCCCGAAGACCCAGGCGAGGTTCGGCGTGGAACCGGAGCAGCCGGTCAAATCGACCAAGACCGCGGAAGCGCTGGTGCCGACGGGCGGTGTGGCCGCCCCAGCTGCGGCGGCGCAAAAGTAGGAACCCCCGCACGTCAGTCCAGCTTTCGCGCTGACGCGCGCCCCGGAATGACATCGATAGGCTCAGCTCTGCGCTGCAGCCGGCTGCTTGGCTTTGGCTTCGATCTGGCCGATGGCATCGACCACGGCATCGAAGGTCAGAAGCGTCGAGGCGTGGCGCGCCTTGTACTCACGGACCGGCTCGAGGAACTTGATCTCCTCCCATTTGCCTTGAGGTGGGGCGCCATTCTCCTTGAGCATCTTGCGAACGGTTTCGCGTAACTCACGGAGTTCGCTCGCGGACGAGCCGACCACGTGACTTGCCATGATGGATGAAGAGGCCTGTCCCAGCGCGCAGGCCTTCACGTCATGGGCGAAGTCGGTGACCGTGTCGCCCTCCATCTTGAGGTCGACCTTCACGGTCGAGCCGCACAGCTTGGAGTGGGCGGTGGCGGAGGCATCGGGGGCCGGCAGCCGTCCGAGGCGCGGAATATTCCCGGCCAGCTCGATGATCCGCTTGTTGTAGATGTCGTTCAGCATGTGATGGAGTCCAACACGTCCACAGCCTCTTCCGGGCCGGATCGGCCTTGGCGGGCGCCGTTCACGGTCCTATATAGGGTGGGAACTGGTGGAAAAACAGTCCAGCGGTGCGAGCGGCGGTGATCCAGATCTGCGCTGCCGGCGTTATGAACCCGGGGACCCTTTTTGCCAAAACTGTTCTCTTCAGGCGTCCGGCGGCTTGGCCGCCCCGTCTGCCGGTGACACTCCGGCCGTTAAGGCCGTCGAACGGAGTCGATATGGACGCCACAATCAAGCCGATCCGCCCCAACAAGCAACCCGAGAGCCGACCGGCCGAGCTCGATCCCGCTGAATTCCTCGCGGCCGCCGTCCGCGCCGACCAGCCGCGCCCTGCGCGTGCCGAGGCGGAAGCAGCGGTGAAGACGCTGCTCGCCTATATCGGCGAGAACACCGAGCGCGAGGGCCTGCTCGACACGCCGCGCCGCGTCGTCGAGGCCTTCGACGAGCTCTATCAGGGCTACCACCAGTGCCCGGCCGAGGTGCTCGACCGCACCTTCGGCGAGACCGCCGGCTATGACGATTTCGTGCTGGTGCGCGACATCGAGTTTACCTCGCAATGCGAGCATCACATGATGCCGTTCTACGGCAAGGCGCACATCGCCTATACGCCGGTCGAGCGCGTCGTCGGCCTGTCCAAGCTGGCACGCCTCACGGACATCTTCGCCCGCCGGCTGCAGACCCAGGAGCATCTGACCGCGCAGATCGCGGCGGCGATCGACGAGGTCCTGAAGCCTCGCGGCGTTGCCGTGCTGATCGAGGCCGAGCATACCTGCATGTCGGTGCGCGGCGTCGCCAAGCATGGCGCCTCCACCTTCACCAGCCGCTTCACCGGCATGTTCCGCGACAATCCGGCGGAGCAGGCCCGCTTCCTGTCCCTGGTGCGAGGCACGCGCTGACCTCGCGAACAGATCGGCAAGGTCGTGTCCGCCCACTCCCATGAGATCGAGGAAGGCCTGTCCTTCCAGCCGCGCTTCGACGCCAGCGGCCTCGTGACTGTCGTCGCGACCGACGTCGCCACCGGCGACGTCCTGATGGTCGCGCACATGAACGACGAGGCGCTGCGCAAGACGATCGCGACCGGCGAGGCCTGGTACTTCAGCCGCTCGCGCAAGGCCTTGTGGCGAAAAGGTGAGACCTCGGGTCAGACCCAGCGCGTGGTCGAGATGCGCACCGATTGCGACCAGGACGCAGTCTGGATCCGTGTCGAGCAGATCGGGGCTGCCTGCCACACCGGGCGACACTCGTGCTTCTATCGCAAGGTCGAGCGCGAGGGCGGAGGCGCCAAGCTGGTCTTCACCGATGCGGAGCGGCTGTTCGATCCGGATGCGGTCTACAAGAAGTAGCTCGCTGCATTCCGGGGCACGCGAAGCGCGAGCCCGGGATGACGGCGAGGGCGGAATTAACCCCGCATTAACCATACCTGTCCCACGGTGAGACGACAGGGCGTCCGAATTGCCGGCGCCGCTCAACGCCGCGCGGGGCGGGCACTTCATCATGTCGGTCGACAATTCCAGTGCCACGCAGACGGCCGCTCTCGATCCGACGCGGGCGCGTGTCGCCGGTGCGATCAAGCAGGCCTCGAACGTTTCAGGCGTCAGCTTCCAGTACATGCTGACCACCGCCAAGATGGAATCGGATTTCGATCCCACGGCAGGGGCCACGACATCGTCCGCGCATGGGCTCTACCAGTTCATTGACCAGACCTGGCTCGGCACCGTGAAGGAGGCCGGCACCCAGCTCGGCTACGGCAATTATTCCGACGCCATCACCAGGACCTCGTCGGGCGGCTACAGCGTCGATGATCCCGCGATGAAGCGGTCGATCATGAAGCTGCGTGACGATCCGGAAGCCGCCTCCAGCATGGCGGCGGCGCTGACGCAGTCGAACAGCTTCAAGCTCACCGGCCTGCTCGGACGCCGGCCGAGCGACAGCGAACTCTACATGGCGCATTTCATGGGCGTCGGCGGCGCCGCCAAGCTGATTGCCAATGCCGAGGACAATCCGCAAGCCGTCGGTGCGCGGCTGTTTCCCAACGCGGCGTCCGCCAACCGTTCGATCTTCTACGCGAAGGACGGCCGCGCCCGCAGCGTCTCCGAAGTCTATTCGGTGCTGGACGCGCGCTATGCAAGCGCGGCCAATTCGAAGGTGACCCGCAGCGCGATGGCGATGTATGGCGGCACGCCGTCGACGACGCAGGTTGCGAGCGCGAATGGCGTGCAGCCGACCGCACCGATGGTCGACAACGCCGCCTATCTCCAGACCTTCCCCAACACGAACGCCGTGACGCCCGTCAGTGCGACATCGTCCACGACGGTCGCGGACAATGCACCGGTCGCGCCGGCCTTCCGCTCGATCTACCAGCCCGGCGACACCACGCAGCCGGTCTCGACCACGGTGCAGAAATTGTGGGGCAACAACGCCTCGCTCACCTCGGTCGCGTCAGCTGCGCCTGACGTGCGGCCGCCGCAGCCGCTCGATCTCTTCAGCGATCGCAGCGGCACGTTCAGCAGCTAATTCTCGGGCCGTGTCCCGGACAAGGCGCAGCGCGTGAGCGATGCGCCGCAGAGCCGGGACCCAGCCGCGCGCATCTCGCTCAGAGATTCTGGGCCCCGGCTCAGCAGCGCATCACTTCGTGCTGCGCTGCGTCCGGGGCACGCGAGCCGAGGCGCCTTTGTTCCCTTAACAAATCCTCAACAAAACCAGTCAGTTATGGTGAACGCTTTGTTAAGCGTCGTGGTTTATTTTGTGTTGCAGGTGACGAGCCGTCATCATTTTCGTTTGTTGTGTAGCCGGAAGCAGCATGATTGTTCGGCAGTTCATCAATTGGATCAGGACGGCGCCCGCCGGCGAGCGGGCCGAGGCGACACGGGCGTTGGCCCGGGCCTGGCTGATCTCGGACCTTTCGACCGACGACCGCATCGCCGCCGAAGGCGCGCTGTTGATGCTGCTCGACGATCCCTCGCCGCTGGTGCGGCAGGCGATGGCCGAGGCGTTTGCGCGCAGCACGGATGCGCCGGCCTCGATCGTGCGGGCGCTGTCGGCGGACCAGCCGACCGTCGCGCTGCCCGTGCTCGAACATTCTCCGCTGCTGATCGATGCCGATCTCGTCGACATCGTCGCGACCGGCAATGACGAGGTGCAATGCGCGGTCGCCCGCCGCATCGCGCTGCCGGTCTCGGTCTGCGCCGCCATCGCCGAAGTCGGCTGCGCCGCGGCGGCGCTCGAGCTGATCGAAAATCCCCATGCCGAGCTTGCGCCGTTCTCCTGGAACCGCATCGTCGAGCGCCACGGCCATCTCGCCGCCATCCGCGAGGCGATGCTGGTGCTGGATGATCTGCCCTCCGCGACCCGCGCGGCGCTGGTGGCGAAACTCTCGGAGACGCTGGCGCAGTTCGTCGTGGCGCGGAACTGGCTGAGCGCCGACCGCGCCGACCGCATCACGGTCGAGGCGCGCGACCGCTCTACCATCAACATCGCGGCGCGCTCGCGCGGCGAGGACATGCAGGGCCTGGTGCATCATCTGCGCGTCACCGGCCAGCTCACCGCCGGCCTGATCCTGCGCGCGCTGCTGTCCAGCAATCTCGATTTGTTCGACGCGGCGCTGGCCGAGCTTGCCGATCTGCCGCTGGCGCGCGTCTCCGCGCTGCTGCACGACCGCGGAGGCAACAGCCTGCACGCGCTGCTGCGCCGCGCCGGGCTGCCCGAGGCGACGTTCGCGGCGTTCCAGGTCGCGCTCGATGCTTGCCACGAGCAAGGCTTCGTCGACAGTGACGACGGCGCGGCACGGCTGCGCCGCCGCATGGTCGAGCGCGTGCTCACCCACTGCGAGACCGACCGCGGCGCCACCGATCCGCTGATGGTCCTGCTGCGCCGCTTCGCCACCGAATCGGCGCGCGAAGAGGCAAGGCTGTTCTGCGACGAGCTCGTCGCGGACGAGGACGTCTACGACGATCTGATCGCGGCGTAACCCACCAACCACCGTCATTGCGAGCGTAGCGACTTGTCCGCCGAAGCCTTGGCGAAGGCGGAAGCAATCCAGAATCTCTCCGCGGAAAGACTCTGGATTGCTTCGTCGCTAGGGCTTCTCGCAATGACGAGGAGGAGAGGGCGGCGAGCTACTCCGCGGGCGCGATGCTCGGCGCTATGATCACTTCGAGATGCTCGGGCCGGTCGCGATTGACCTGGGTGAGATAGTCGTCGGCGACCTTGCGCAGGCGGCGGCTGAGCTCGGCGGAGACGCTGATGCTGTCGAGCCTGGTGTTCTCGTGCACGATGGCGAGGATGGCGTTGATGTGGTGCGTGAACAGTTCGGCCGGGACCTTTTCCAGATCCGGCGCGTGCTCGATGACGCGGCACAGGCTCTCGGCGACCCCCGCCGCGGCCGGATAGCCGAAGGTCGCGGCGTCGCCCTTGATGTCGTGGGCGGCGTGAAACAGCTCGTCGCGGCGTTCCCGGGTGAAGCCGTCATTGCGAACGGCGACATAGGCGGCCGACAGACGGTTGACCTCGGTGGTCATCCACTCCTTGAATTCGCCGGAAAGACCCGCGAGCGCCTGCTCGGCGCGACCGACCGGATCGTCCAGGTCCTTCTCCTCGACGCGGCGCAGAACCTTGCGCAGCGGATTGGGCTGCGTGATGATCTGGTGCGTGGCGAAGGCTTTGACCTCGATGTCCTTTGCGCTGTTCTTCGCCATGATGCCTGCCTCGTCGGGGACGTTGCGCTAGATGGAGGATCGGGCCTTGTCGAGCAGCGAGGGCTGCTGCAGCACCTCGTGCTTTTCGCCGACGCGGCGTTCGGGACCCATGTAAGCGGAATTGGTGTTGCGGCGCCGGTCCGGCCCGAAATAGGTCTTGGTCTTGATGAAGGGCCGGGGATTGGCAACCACGTTGAGGATGCGCTGATAGAGCCCCTTGGCCGAGATCGGCTTGGCCAGGAATTCGGTGACGCCGGCATCGCGCGCCACAGTGACGCGGCGCTTCTCGGAATGGCCGGTCAGCATGATGATGGGCGCGTAAGGGTTGCCCTTGGACTCCGGCTGCCGGATCATCTGCGCAAGCTCGAGCCCGTCGAAGATCGGCATCGCCCAATCGGTGATGACGATGTCGGGCACGTAATGGCTGTACATCTCGAGCGCGGTGGCGCCGTCCTCGGCTTCATAGACTTCGCGTGCGCCGAACGAATGCAGCAGCGTCCGCAGGATGCGGCGCATGTGCGGATTGTCGTCGCAGACGAGGAAGCGCAGCTTGTTGAAGTCGATGCGGAACATGGCGCCCGGGCTTAAGCGGTCAACTTTCGTTAACCATATCGCGGCGGGGGTTAAGGAAGGGTTGCCGCTGCATCAGAGTGCAGGCGTTCTTAATATCGTAATTCTGCCATTTTTTATCGTAATACAATAAAAATATTCGAATGAACGGGAGCTAATCCGATGAGCGTGATCGCGTTTCCTTACTCCACACCGGTTGAGCCGCGGCTGCGGCGCATCGGACGGATCGTGGCTGCCGGCGCGCTCGTCTGTGTCGCGGGGGCGGTGCTGGCGGTGCCGCTGCTCTGGTCGAGCGACGAGCTGCTCCGGCACTGGATCGCGACCCAGTCTGCGCTGGGCGCGCGGCCGTTCACGCTCAATCTCGACACGCGTCTAGCCGGCGCGCTGATCAGTCTGCTCGGACTTGCGCCTGTCATCTATGCGCTGCTGCAGCTGTCGATGTTGTTCTCGCGCTTCGCACGCGGCGAGGTCTTCGTGACCGGCAACGCCTGGCGCATCCGCCGCATGGGCCTCGCGCTGATCGTGAGCGCATTGATCTCGCCGCTGGTGCAGATGCTCACCACGATCAACCTGACGCGGGCCAACCAGCCCGGCCAGATCGTCGTCATGTTCGGTATCGAGCAGTCGCATGTGCTGTCGGTGCTGAGCGGCCTCGCGCTCCTCGCGTTCGCGACCGTGATGGCCGATGCCGTTCGCGTCTGGCACGAGAACAGCGAGATCATCTGACCATGCCGATCATCGTCAATCTCGACGTCATGCTCGCCAGGCGCAAGATCCGCTCGCGCGAGCTCGCCGCGCGCATCGAGCTCACCGAGGCGAACGTCTCATTGCTCAAGTCGGGGAAGGTGAGAGGCATCCGCTTCGACACGCTTGAGCGGATCTGCGCCGTGCTGGACTGCCAGCCCGGCGATATCCTGGAATACGTTCCCGACAGCACGGACGACGCGCTGGAATCGCGCGCGGCCGGTCGCAAGTCGGCCTAGCCAGGCTCGTCCAACTCGAGCTCCGTTCAACTCAAACCCATTCAATTCAAGACTGGAGACGTCTGCGATGAACCGCCTCGTGCGCGTTCTTGCGAGCGCGGCTGCGCTCGCGCTTGCCGGTTGCAGCTCGGTGCCGCTGACATCGATCCCGCGGCTTGCCCGCATCGATGCCAAGACGACGGATCTGTCGATGCTGCGCGTCGCCGTGCAACTGCCCGAGGTGCTTCGGCCGCGTTCGGGCGGCGTCAAGCTCGACGTCGTCACCAAGGTGGTGGGCGAGGCCGAGACCAGGACCAGCTTTGCCATGATGGAGATGAGCGAGGCGCGAGATCGCGCCGGCCTGCCGGCGCCGCCGGAGGGATCTGCAATCCATGCCTATCGCTTGTCGCCGGGCGATGCGGCGCGCTTCGAGGCGCTGCGGGCGGCGATGTTCGAGCAGGGCAGGCAAGGCAAGCGCGGGTCGATGGGGCTCGGCGTGGCGGCCAAGGAGTTCTGTCGCGCGAACGCCGCACCGCAGGCCGCGCTCCCCGTCACGATCTATCTGATGACCTCGGAGACGAAGAGCTTCGTCCCGGTCGTCAGCGATTTTGACATGCTTAGTGATCCCGCTCTGGCGGGCGGCCTGGACTCGGTTCAGCCCTGCGGCCAGTGATCGGCGCTGAAGCTCAGTAGCCGAACTGCTCGCGCAGGATGCGCTCTTCCAGGCTGTGGCCCGGATCGAACAGCATCCGCATCGAGATGGTCTTGTCGGAGAGCACCTCGACGCGGCGGACGTCGCGCACCTCGTCATGGTCGGCGACCGCCGCCACGGGGCGCTTGTCGCCCTCCAGCACTTCGATCACGACGTAAGCCGTGTTGGGCAGCAGCGCGCCGCGCCAGCGCCGCGGGCGGAAGGCGCTGATCGGGGTCAGCGCCAGCAGGGCGGCGTTGATCGGCAGGATCGGTCCCTGGGCCGAGAGATTGTAGGCGGTCGAGCCGGCCGGCGTTGCCACCATGATGCCGTCGGCGATCAGCTCGGGCATGCGCTCACGCTCGTCGATCATGATCCTCAAGCGCGCGGCCTGGTAGGTCTGCCGGAACAGGGCAACTTCGTTGATGGCGTGGTGCAGGTGGACGCGGTCGTTGACGTCGGTCGCGCGCATCAGGAGGGGATTGATCTCGGATTCATGCGCCGCCTCGAGCCGCGCGCGCAGATCATGCGTCGAGTATTCGTTCATCAGGAAGCCGACGGTGCCGCGGTGCATGCCGTAGATCGGCTTTCCCGTGTGCATGTTCTGGTGCAGCGTCTGCAGCATCAGCCCGTCGCCGCCGAGCGCGACCACGATATCGGCTTCCTTCGGGGCGCAATTGCCGTAGTCCCGGGTGAGCTGACCGATGGCGGCCTGCGCCTCGCTGCTCGGGCTGGCGACGAAGGCGATGCGGTCGTATCGCTTGGGCTTGGTCATGAGCTTTTGGGCAGGTGCCGCTGTCTTGAGTAAGTTCCGCCGGGCTCGTCTATACGAGGTGGGCCTGCATTGTCGAGGATGACCGCCGCACAGGGCAAACGGGCTATTGTCGCTTTCCGAGAACAAAACGGGTTGATCGAGCCAGCCCGGAAGGCGCCATCGGACCGGCGATCCCGCAAACCGTCGCAATTCCTCGCTAGCGTCGGTGCGCACCGGCTATGACAGCCGGGCAGGGAGAACGATCATGCTCACGATCTTGCCGATGCTGCGACGAACGGGGCTGGCGCTGGCCGTGTCCGCGGTCGCACTCTCGAGCCTCGCGCGGGCGGATGATGCGCCGCAGCCGCGTGCCGAGGCGGCAGCACCGGCGGGACAGAAGGGTGGGCGCGCCGGCAATGCGCAAGGCGCGGTGCAGGCTGCGCCGGCGGCGGCCGAGCCGCATCGCCTCCCGCCCGACTCGACCACGAAGCAGACGCTGGAGCTGCCCGGCCGCACCCTGAGCTTCGCCGCGACCGCCGGCTCCATCCGCGTGTTCGACGGCAAGGGCGAGCCGCTGGCCGACATCGCCTACACGTCCTACCAGCTCGACGGCGCCGACCGCGCGACACGCCCGGTGACGTTCCTGTTCAATGGTGGGCCCGGCGCGTCCTCGGCCTGGCTCCAATTCGGCGCGGCCGGTCCATGGCGGCTGCCGCTCGATGGCGATGCGCTGTCGCCGTCGGCCTCGCCCGAGGTGAAGCCGAACGCGGAGACCTGGCTCGATTTCACCGATCTCGTCTTCATCGATCCCGTCAGCACCGGCTATAGCCGCTTCATCGCGACCGCTGAGGACGCGCGCAAATCGTTCTATTCCGTCGACGGCGACGTCAACACGATCGCGCTGGTGATCCGCCGCTGGCTCGAGAAGCACGACCGGCTGACCTCGCCGAAATACGTCGCGGGCGAGAGCTATGGCGGCATTCGCGGGCCGAAGGTGGTGCGCCAGTTGCAGCTCCAGCACGGCGTTGGCGTCAGAGGCTTGATCCTGGTGTCGCCGCTCTTGGACTTCCGCGAGTTCACCGGCACCAGCCTCCTGCAATACGTCGCGACCTTGCCAAGCTATGTAGCGGTGGCGCGGGCGGCCAAGGGGCCGGTCAAGCGCGCCGACCTCGCCGACGTCGAGGCCTACGCGCGCGGCGAATTCCTGGCCGACCTCGTCAAGGGCGAGGCGGACAAGGAGGCGACCAATCGTCTGGCCGACAAGGTCGCCGAGCTCACCGACATCGACCAGGCGGTGAGTCGCAGGCTCGCCGGCCGCTTCGACGTCGGTGAATTCCGCCGCGAATTCGACCGCAAGAACGGAAAGGTGACGGGGCGCTACGACGCCTCCGTGCGCGGCTTCGATCCCTATCCGGATTCGAGCAGCTCGCGGTTCGGCGACCCCTCGGGCGATACGCTGCAGGCGCCGCTGACGAGCGCGGCCGTCGACGTGCTTTCGCGCAAGCTCAACTGGAAGCCGGACGGCTCCTATGAGGTTTTGAACGGCGCTGTGGAAGGTCACTGGGATTTCGGTCGCGGCATCAACCCGCCGCAATCGGTGTCCGAGCTGCGCCAGATCCTCGCTACAGATACCAAGCTGAACGTGCTGGTCGCGCACGGCCTGTTCGATCTGGCCACGCCCTATTTCGGCACGAAGCGCGTGCTCGATCAACTGCCCGCGTTCGTCACGCAGCGCGTCAAGTTCGCCGTCTATCCCGGCGGCCACATGTTCTATTCGCAAGGCGGCTCGCGGCAGGCGTTGCGCAGCGAGGTCGAGCGATTGATCAGGGAGTAGGCCGCCGTTTGCGCGGCTTGTATCTTCGCGCAATCTCGCGTGCCACGACGCTTGCAGGCTTCACGTTGGCTCCCGCGACCCAGACATCACTGACCCTGCCGCGCTTGTCGCGGATGCGGCGGACCGGCTCGCCGTGGCTGGCGTGACCGGCGCCCCAGGCAATCTTGCCGGTATCGCGGCCGGTGACTTCGATCTCGGCGGCATCCATGAACGGATTGTTGAATTGCGGATTGGCCACGAGCACGCGATTGCCGAGCGGCACGAGGTCGGTCGCGCCCCAGATCGTCCACCAGCGGCCGGTCCAGTCGCGCAGGCGCCGGTCAGGCGCGCCGCGGGTCTGGAACACGCGCAGGATCTGCATCGCGCCGTCCATCCAGAATGGTGCTGCACCGTCGATGGAGTTGCTGAGGATGCTGATCGTGAGCTCGCAGGCCGGGATCGCGCAGGTCCGCGAGATATAGCCCTGGAAGTGGCCGCCATGGCCGAACCAGTCCCAGCCGTCCAGCTTGCCGGCGCCGATCCCCAAGCCGTAATAGGCCTCGAAGCTCTGCGGGATGCGCCAATGATGGCGCGTCATCTCGCGGCGGCTTGCGGCCGACAACACGCTCTTTTTCGCATTGGGCGCGAGCTGCGCGAAGAAGCGGGCGGTGTCGGCGGCGGTGGCGGCGAAGCCCGTCGCGGAGGCCATCGCGTGGGTCGGATTGTCGCCCGGTATCACGCAACGCTCGCCGAGCGGCAGGCGTCGCGTGTGGCCCCGCGCGAACGGCGCGCCCTCGGCAAGCGGTGCGTCCGGCTCGGTCTCGCGCAGGCCCGCGCCCTCGACGATCTCGCGCTTGATCCAGGCGCAGTAAGGTTCCTTTGTCACGGCTTCGATGACGAGGCCGAGCAGGCCGAAGCCGTGATTGGAATATTTGAAGCGGGTGCCGGGCTCGATCACGCCCGGCAGCTTCAATTCTGCGAGCAGCTCCTTCGCGTCGAGATAGGGACGGCGATCGATGAACTGGCCGGAATCGGCGCCGTCGCGTGTCAACCCCGCGCTGTGCGAGAGCGCTTGCGCGATCGTCGTCTCGGCGACGCGCGGATGCAGGCCGCCGACATATTGGCCGACGGTGTCGTCGAGCCTGAGCTTGCGCTGCTCGCGCAGCTTCATGATTCCGGCCGCGGTGAAGCTCTTGGAATGCGAGGCAATGCGGCAGCGATGGCGTGGGGTGAGCCGCTCGCCGGTGTCGAGATTGGCGAGGCCGAACGCATGCTCGGCGACGATTTCGCCGCGATGGGCGAAGGCGACGATGACGCCCGGCTGTTGGATCGTGGTCAGCTGGAATTCGATCCAGGAGCCAATGTAGTCGATCGCGGATCGCAGCCACGGGTCCATTGCGCACCAATTGCGGGGAGGATTCTCGCGCCAAGGCTAGCCGAGAACGCAGAACGGGCACAACCAGGTTGTGCCCGTTCGCTTGGTTCGCAGATGCGTTGTGGTCAGTAGACCAGCGTTGCGCCGGTCGGCTTGTCGAGGGCTGCCGCAAGCGAGCGATATTCGGAGCTGTCGGTGCCGGCGAGCGAGGCGATCTTGTTCAGATGGTACTGCGCCTGTTCGCGGTTACCCTGCTCGAACTGCCAGAGGCCGTAATACTGCCAGGTGCGGACGTGGTTCGGATCGTCCTTCAGCGCCAGCTCGTAATAGACCTTCGACGATTGATAGTCGCCGAGCTTGCGATAGGAGTAGCCGATCAGATTGGCGACGTCGGCGACGTCGTCACGTTTCAGCGACTTCAACTGGCCGATCGCGCCGGAGTAGTCGTGGTTGTCGTAGATCGCGGTGTAGGCGGTGCGATAGGCGGAGAGGAATTTGGGATCGCTGACGGAAGAGCTCTTCTTCTTGCCCTTCTTGGACGACGAGTCCGACTTCGGCGGCGAGGAGGGCTCGTCGCTGCCGGCGGCATAGGCGCTGGACAGCACCGGTGCGACCGCCAGCGACATGGCGACCAGTCCCGGCACGACAAGCATTGAGAGTTTGCGCATCTAAATTCTCCCGTATGGAACGTGGCGATCCTACACGATTGCCCAAAGACCGGAACACCCGTCCGGCAAAAACATTCCCGCATCGCACGATCCATTCAGCCCGGTGCAGATGACAAACTTGTCATCGAGATGAACGGAAGCCTGCAATCGGCTTCAGATCGGGTTCAGCGCCTCGCCGCTAGGCTCCGTCCTACGATCCAAGGGTAGGCGAGAGGGCGCCGCCTGGAGATCCTTCCAAGAGGAGACCACCATGCTGAAGACGATTTCCGCAGCCTTGCTCGCAGCTTCCGTGATCGCAGCCCCGGCCTTCGCCGCCGAGACCGGCAAGACCACCACGACGGCCCCGGTGATCAAGGCGGACCAGAGCCAGACCAAGGCCTCGACCACCGCCGCGAAACCCGAGGCCGGCCTCAAGGCCGACACCAAGGCTGGCGACGTCAAGGCGGATGCCAAGGTGGATACCAAGTCGAAGGCGATGAACGCCAACGCGGCGGTCACGACCGACGAGCACAAGACGGTGCGCACGCATCGCCATCACCACAAGCATCTCTCGGCCAAGAAGTCGCAGAAGGCGCAGCCGGATCTGACCAAGCCGGCGACCACCGAGAAGCGCAGCTAACGACTGATCCTGCACGGCGGCTTCCAAGCATTGCCCCGCCGCCGCGTCAGGGCGTCAGGCCCGGCCCGCCGTCTCGGCGCCTTGCGTGCACGCGCAAGACGCCAGCGGCGGGACGGTGCGTTGGTCGCAGCGCGCCGCGAACGCCAATTCCCTTTGCGTAACCCAGCGGTTAGAACGTCTCCGAGTCTGATCGAGCGGAGAGCGTGACCTGTGGGGCGATTGGCGAAAACCAGCGTGCGCCTGGCGATAGTTCTGGCCTTGCCGCTGGCGCTTGCGGCTTGTTTCGGCAGTGACAGTGACCGTCCGACCTTCATGGGCGGGAGCCAGGCCGGCGGGCCGCAGCCGTTTCCCGACAATTTCCGCAGCGACACGCTGGCGCTGATGCGCACCTATCTGAACAACCCGGTCGGCGTGCGCGAGGCCAGCATGGCCGAGCCGGTCCAACGCGAGGTCGGCGGCCGGCAATTCTATGTGAGCTGTCTGCACTTCACCCCGCGTGAGACCGACGGCAGCTACAAAGCCATGCGGGAGCGCGCCGTGATCTTCGTCAACGGGCGGCCGGACCGCGTCGTCGACCGCACCAGCGAGATCTGCGCCGGCGCGGTTTACGTACCCTTTCCGGAACTCGAAAAGATGACGCGGTAGCGCAAAGCCCGCCTTCATCGGCCGGTGCTAGAACGACGATGGCCGGAGCCGCTGGATCACATTTCGGCGAGCTTTGAACGGGGTGATTTCGGCTTGCGACAAATCGTTACGGAAGCTCTTGCGCAGGCGGAAAAAACCGTCCGCGCAGATCGATGTGACGGAACAAAATCGCGCTGTTGCCACCCCGTCACAGTAACGAACGATCAACGTTCCGGCATCGCCGCGAAGCAACCCAATTCACGCCACGTTGTTTCCTGAGTGTCGTAAATGAAAGAACGGGGATGATCATGAAATCGATTTTGTTGGGCGCAGTCGCGCTGCTCGCGCTGGCCGGATCGGCCGCAGCGGCCGACATGCAGGCGCGCCCATACACCAAGGCGCCGGCCTATACGCCGCCGCAGGTGATCTATAACTGGACCGGCTTCTACATCGGCGGCCATGTCGGCGGCGCGTTCGCCGGCGACAGCAGCTTCCAGTCCAGCGACGCCCGCTTCCTGGGCGGCGTGCAGGGCGGCTTCGACTACCAGTTCGCGCCCAATTGGGTGGTGGGTATCGAGGCCCAGTATTCCTGGCTGCCGACCAACAACAACGGTGCCACCTTCCCGCTGGGCACGCAGGTGACCTCCAACACCGACCAGCTCGGGTCGGTGACCGGCCGCATCGGCTACACCTGGGGGCCGACGCTGCTCTACGCCAAGGGCGGTTATGCTTGGCGCAACGGCGGCCTGGGCGTCAACGTCGCCGGCGTGCCGCAGACCTTCACCGCCACCGGCAACAACAAGGACGGCTACACCGTCGGCGCCGGCCTCGAATACATGTTCGCGCCGAACTGGTCGGCCAAGGCCGAGTACCAGTACTATAATTTCGGGAGCACCACCTTCACCTCAGGTCCGGCCGACATCCTCGGCGTCCGCGGCCGGGAGGACGAGCATACCGTCAAGGTCGGTGTGAACTACCGCTTCGGCTGGGGCGGGCCGGCAGCCTCGCGCTACTGACGCCTGTTGCCCGCGACCACGCTTTCTGAGAAAGGCCGGCTCTCCGCCGGCCTTTCGTTTGTGGCCCTCGTAGATCCCCTGCATTTGCAATGCGTGAACCATCTGGCGCGTCATTTGCAGGCAAACATTCCGGCGGGGTGCGTTCTCACGCGCGTCATGGGATCTGGGTAAAGCAAAAATAATTTTTGCCGCTTACGGAACTCGCGCTCCGGATAGCGTTATATGAGAATTACCGGGCTGGTGGGACGACGGACATGCGTATCTTGGTGTCGGCGGTGGTGCTTTCGGGCTTTGTCAGCCTGCCGTGCTCTGCACAGACAATCCTCAAATCCGAGCCTCTGATGTTGGCACCTTACGAGGTGGCTTTCGTCAAGGATGCATCCTGCCCGTCGGGCAAGGTGCTGAAGGTCACCGGAGCCATCCGCGGGCTGCATCGCCGCAAGGCCTGCGTGGCGCTGGCTGGCGAGCAGGCTTCGCTGGCAGCCGCGACGCCCTGATCAAGTCGCCTCTTCGGCCAGCCGAACCTCACGAATTCAGCTCGAGCTCCATCTTGGACTGGCGTTCGGCCTCGGCCTTGTTCGCGGCGGGGTCCTCGCCCTGCGCGACCCGGCAGGGCTTGATCTCGTACTCGTTGTCGAGCACCCGGCGCGGCCCGGGGCGGTCCTCGTCGGCGCTGACATCGACGACCAGGCCGCTGCGGTGCGCGAGCTTCCAGACGTCGGATTCACTCGGATAGGCCTTGCTGATCTGGGCGTCGTTGCAAAACAAGGCGTAGGGCATGTCCCGCTCCCGGAAAGCCCGTTAACGACCTCATCCACCGGCAGGTTCCAGGCCGCAGGCGATCACGGGACCGTGATCTGAGCTGAAGGGTCCTGAGTCCTTAACGAGTCCTGAATCGCGAAAAAAAGAATCCTTGGGACTCGTTTGGCGGAATCAGCGGATGTTTTCCGCCATGACGAGCGACCTGAAGACCTCCTGCGGGCACATGCTCCTGCCGCTGACGCTGGCGCTATTCGGCGCCTGTGCGGCCAATCTTTGGCTGGTGTGGTCCTGGTTATAGGTCCTGGCTGTCGGCCCCTCTGTCGGGGGGCCGGCCCTACTTTTTGCCCAGTGGACCGGAGGCGTCGCGGATGGCGGCGCGCAATTTGGTCAGGGTTTCGGCGCAATATTCCTCGCGCTCGCGCTCGAACCGCTCCTGATGCTTGCGGAAATTGGCGATGCGGGCCTGCATCTCGGTGCGGAAATCACCGCTCGCCCGCGGCGGCGAAAGCTGGATGGGTTGGGGCTGCGGAGGGGGCTGGAGCGGCGCGATTTCGACCTTGACGGCCTCGACCGCGACCACCTCGATAGTCGCCGCGGCACGGTCCGTCGGCGCTTCCGGCCGAAGGACGTCATCCTTCCTGCCGGTCACCGATTGGACGAAGGCCATTGTCTGCGCGATCAGTGCGTCGCGCTCCCTGATCCACTTCATGGTCCACCTCAGCCGTGCCCCATTCCAGCAAAGCGGCTGCGCCGAATCAAGGTCGTTCGCAAGGGATTGCATATTTTTCCCGGTCGTCCGACATTGGGCAGATGGATTCCGCAAAAGACCAGCCGGACGAGGTGGAAGGCCTGAGGCTCATCCGCGCGTTCCTGTCGCTGCCGCCCGACAGGCGGGCGGAGGTGATCGCGTTCGCTGAGGAATTGGCCCGTGCCCACGGCCGGCCCGAGCAGGGTACGCCGGCCTCGCCGAGGTGAGCGCTCAAGCGCGATGCGATGGGGATGAATCGCCATCGCGCTTCAGTTGGCGACCGACAGCAACCGGCTGAAGGACGAGGTCGGAAAATTCCTGCGGACGGTGCGCACGGCGTAAGCGCACACCGGCAGCGCTTACTGGGGCAGCAGAAATGCAAGCGCCATGACGAGCAGGACGACCGTCATGATAACGGCCGTTGCCGCACCTGCGACGATCCTGGCCTTCTCTTTCGAAGTCGTGGGGCGCATGGGAGCTCGATCAGACGGATGACGTGGGCAGGCTTGCCCGCGCGGCTTTCGGTGCAGCGCTTTGCCTGTATAGTGCGCTCGCGCCGAAATTTCGACACGCGTACCATCCGATGACCGCCAACCGTCCTCCAGTGCTCGCCCACGAACGCTTCGTCGCCGACCGCGATAATTTCGCAGGGCTGGACCTCGCCGCAAGGTTCGAGCGGATCGAGCGGACCAACCTTTGGGGGGCCGCGACTTCCGTGTCGGGCCTTGGCTCCGAGGACCCTGCGACCGCTGCGATCCGGGATGCGCTGCCGCCACTGCTGCAACGGCTCGGCGCGCGCTCGCTGCTCGATGCGCCCTGTGGCGATGCGGGCTGGATCGGACGCCTCGAGCTCGATTGCGACTACACCGGCGTCGATATCGTGCCCTCGCTGGTCGCCGCCAACAACCGCCGTGTGGCCGGCGGCGAACTGGCCGGCCGCTTCCTGGTTGCCGACATTACGCGCGATGCATTGCCGCGTGCCGATCTGATCCTGTGCCGGGACTGCCTGGTGCATCTGAGTTTTCAGAACATCGTCCGCGCCGTCGCGCGCTTTCGCGACAGCGGCGCGCAATATCTGCTGGTCACGACGTTTCCGGAATGGCAGGACAACCGCGATTGCGAAGATGGCGACTGGCGCGCGCTCGACCTGACCAGGGCGCCGTTCAATTGGCCCGCGCCGCGCGCCTTGATCGACGAACGCTGCGAGGAAGGCGGTGGCGGCTGGCGCGACAAGAGCCTCGGGCTGTGGCGGCTGGACGAGCTGCCGGATTCCGCCCGCATGGCCGCTGACGTGTGACGGCTGCGGGCGCAACATCCATTGCGCACCTGATTGCCCCAGCGATAGACTTTGGGTTGTGTCGCGATCTCGTATCGCGATGACCTGCCGGAGCCTGCCATGAGAGCACGTGCCGTCTTCGTCGCGGTGTTGATCGCCTGCAGCGCGCCGGCGTGGGCGCAGCAGGAAGGGGCCGCGCTCTACACCGCGCATTGCGCCCAGTGCCACGATGGCGACGCGCAGAGCCGAGTGCCCGGCCGCGGCGCTCTGCAGGCGATGTCGTTCGAGCATGTGCTGGGGGCGCTGACCTCGGGCAGCATGGCGGCAATGGCGAAGGATCGCAGCGACGCCGAACGCCGGGCGATCGCGTCCTTCGTCACCGGCAAGATCGCGACGGGCGGCATTGCCCCCGACGCCGAAGGCCGCTGCGCACAACCGGTGAGCGGCTTCCCGCAAGCCCTCGACGGTCCGCGCTGGAACGGATGGGGCGTCGACACCAACAACAGCCGCTTTCAGCCGGCCGACATGGCGGGGCTGACCGCGGACCAGGTGCCGCGTCTGCGGCTGAAATGGGCTTATGGTTTCCCCGGCGCGTCGGTGTCGTTTGCGCCGCCGACCATCATCGGCGGGATGCTGTTCATCGGCGGCACCGACCGCAAGGTGCACGCGCTGGACGCGCGAAGCGGCTGCACGCTGTGGACGTTGGCGATCGATGCGGCGGTGCGTGCCGCGATCAGCTTTGCGCAGCTGCCGGGTTCTGATCAGTATGCGATCTACTTCGGGGATTTGCGCGCCAACGCCTATGCGGTGAACGCGGCGACCGGCGCACTGATCTGGAAGACGAAAGTGGAGGAGCACGCGGCCGCGCGCATCACCGGCGCTCCGACGCTGCATGACGGCGTGCTCTACGTGCCGGTGTCTTCGATCGAGGAAGCCGCCGGATCGCAAGCTACTTACGAATGCTGCACCTTCCGCGGCAGCGTGGTGGCGCTGGACGCCGCCACCGGCAGGACGATCTGGCAGGCCTACACGATTCCGGAAGTCCCGCATCCGACCGGCAAGAACGCCAGGGGCACGCAGCTGTTCGGCCCGTCAGGTGCTGCGATCTGGTCGGCGCCGACGATCGATGCGAAGCGCAATGCCGTCTATGTCGCGACCAGCAATTCCTACTCGAACCCGCCGGCTGCGACCGCCGATGCGATCCTGGCGTTCGAGCTTGCGACCGGGAAGCTGCTCTGGAAGCAGCAGGCGACACCCAAGGATGCCTTTGTCGTCGCCTGCTTCAGTGCCGACAAGACCAATTGCCCTGAAGAGCCCGGGCCCGATCATGATTTCGGCCAGTCGCCGATCCTCGTGACCTTGCGCGACGGCAAGCGCGTGCTCGCCATCGCGCAAAAATCCGGCGTCGTGCACGCGCTCGATCCCGACGACGGCGGCAAGATCCTGTGGCAGACGCGGATCGGGAAGGGCGGTTCGCTCGGCGGCAGCGAATGGGGCTCGGCCGCGGACGGCGAGCGCATCTATGTCGCCAACTCCGACGTGCGCTTCAAGCGCGACGGCACGCGGCAGCTCGATTCCACCCAAGGCGGCGGCCTGTTCGGCCTCGATCTCGCAACCGGGAAGATTGCGATGGAAGTGCCGCCGGTCGCCTGCGGCGATCGTCCGCAATGCAGCCCCGCGCTCTCGGCGGCAGTGAGCCTGATCCCGGGCGTGGTGTTCTCCGGCGGCGTCAGCGGTGTCCTGCGCGCCTACGCCACTGACGGCAAGCTGCTGTGGGAGTTCGACACCGCCAGGGATTTCAAGGCCGTGAACGGTGTCCCCGCCCATGGCGGCGCGATCGACGGCCCCGGACCGGTCATCGCCGGCGGCATGCTCTACACCAATTCCGGCTACGGCCAATGGAGCGGTGTCGCCGGCAACGTGCTGCTGGCGTTCGAGGTGGGCACGGAGTGAATGTCGCCGCCGCGTCCCGGAGGCGCTGAACGCTTTTGCAGACGGGGCACCGCTGCCGCCGCGTCATTGCGAGCACAGCGAAGCAATCCAGAATCTTTCCGCGGAAGCAGTCTGGATTGCTTTGCTGCGCTCGCGATGACGGAGGGTGAGCGGCAGCGCGACTCTTTCAATCGGCATTCGACAAACGCGGGGAGAGCAAACCAATGATCGAAGCCAGATGCAGCTGCGGCGCGCTTTCGCTGTCGCTTCCCGGACCGTCGCGGCTCGTCGTCGCCTGTCATTGCCTCGACTGTCAGCGCCGAACCGGTGCGCCGTTCGGTATCGGCGCGTTCTACCCGGCGGACGCGGTTACATTCTCGGGACCGTCAAAGGAGTACGTTCGGACGGCCACGAGCGGCGGCAAGATCCGCAACCATTTTTGTCCCGACTGCAGTTCGACGGTCTATTGGAAGGCGGACAATCTGCCAGCCATGATCGGCGTTGCCGTTGGTGCCATCGCGGATCCGGAGTTTCCAGCGCCGATCAGATCGGTGTTCGAGCAGTCGAAACACGGCTGGGTGGAGATCCCAGGCGCCGAGCATTTCCGGCGAGGCAGCGCGCCGAAGCCTTCCGGCTGAACCTGAGCGCGCCAGACGTTGAGGGGTTGATCCCATCGGCAGCCTGGCGTCACCAAGGGCATGGCTCAGATCATCAAAAAGTTGTTGCCTCCCATCGTGAGGTCCTTCGTCGAGGACTGGTCGCTCGCTCTGTTCCTAAAGGCGTGAAAAGTGGCTTGATGATAATGTTGCCAGGCGAAACGTGAAGTTTGCCATCGGCATGCTTCTCGGCCTCGCATTTTTCTTTCTCCCCGTGGTCTGCGGGATCCCGGGTTTTTGATGGTGCCATAAGGACGAATCGCTTTGTCATACGGCACCGTGGCTCTGGAGGATAGAGATAGTTCACGGAGATAGCGCGCGCAGCGATGTTGATCACGATCCGAGTTCGTGGTGCCGGCTGAGGGGATTGAGCCGCCGACCTCTTTTTTGAACTGCAGCTCTCCCGCTGCGCTGCGCCGGCGGTACGAACGGATTCCGATGAGGCAAGACGATGGACTTACCGACTCTGGTTGAGCAATATCAATAATAGAAAAGCTACGAACGGCGAAGAAAGAATGATAATGGCGCGCCAAAACCGATACTTAATCTTACGCAGCGCCAGCTCTCTCTCACGATCATTCCTCGCTTCTTGACCAGTTGCGCCCTGCGGGCCAGGGGTTCGAACGTCAGATCCAATTTTCTTGAGAGCCTTGATTACGCTTTCCATGTCGGAGCGGAAGCTTTCGTGTGTAATTCGCATAGCGCGTCGTCGAGAAAGCAATCGGATTTCCTCGGGGAGTTGCTCTGGCTGTGGCATCTCACCGTCACCGACGAGGATTGGGATTACGCGCTTCTTTCTATTTAGAGCCTCTCGTAGCTCCAAGCGCACATAGTCGAGGGAGTCGTCCAATCTTCTCGTGCCATCCGGCTGCTTGCAATCGAGCCAGCGCGGGCCAATGATTGCAAGTAGAATGTGACACGCGGCAATTCGCTCCTCCACTACTTCGACAAAATCGAGCCCAGGCTCAATGTTGTCTACGTCGAGAAAAAGCTCGTCGGGTTGGAACTCTTGTTGAAGCGCATCAAAGATTCTTCCCGTAAACCCCGGTTCGTCTTGTCTCCGGTAGCTGATAAAAATCCGTCCGCCCATCGGAAACTCGGAGGAAATATACAGGTCAGACAATCCGCAACGGAGAGTAGTGCGCCGATAAATCTGCGTGCGGGTATCGGAAAGTGCAAGGGAAAGTTGGTGCCGGCTGAGGGGATTGAACCCCCGACCTTCGGTTTACAAAACCGCTGCTCTACCGCTGAGCTAAGCCGGCGACGCCTGAAAGACGCGGGCAGGGCCGGCTGAGCCGGGGCTGTCTGCCCGTGCGCGCCGCAATACCAGACTTGATCGGAAAGTGCCAGAACCCGAAGGCGCGTCCTGGCGACATGAATCAGGCGGCCCTGAAGGCCGCCTGATTTTCGCGCTAGAGCTGAAGCGCCTTACTGGCAGATGTGCCGGCGGCCGTCTTCGCCCTTGAACCAGGTGCCGGGCGTACAGACGAAGCCGTTACGCTGGGCGTAGGTGCGGGTGTCCCAGCCGCGATTGTCCCAACCGCGGTTGTCCCACGAATTGTCGTAAGCATAGGAATTGTCCCAGGCGCGGAACGGCGCCGAGGCAATCGCGCCGGCGGTGCCGATCGCGGCGCCGGCTACGCCGGCCGCGACGTCAGTCGGCCAGAAGCCGGTGCGGCTCCTGTTCCAGTCGTTATTCCAATCGCCATTGGCCTGACGATAGGTATTGGTTTGACGGGAGGACATGCGGTGATGGCGGGATCCGCGATCGGTGTAGGGGTTGCCGGGCCCGAGGTTCTGACAGTTGGCGTTCGGGAATTGCGCCGCGCAGCGGCCGGGTTCGTTGACGACGGCCTGCGCCATGGCAGAGCCTGCCAGCATGGTCGCCGCAATCGCCGTCGCTCCAAGAAGTCTGATAGTCATGGTTGTTGGCTCCCATTTTGTTGACGAGAGCTAAACGCTTGCGGCGCCGGACGTTCCGAAGAAACCGGTGGATTTTCGCAAGGGGGAGGTCAAACGGATGTGAGCGCGCGGCGCGGTTCCGCGCGGCCGCGCGATGCGCCGTTAACGCTTCGCTAGCTCGCTTTGCTGCATTTGAGCGGCGCAGGATCCTTACGCATTAGGCTTACCGGAAGTTGGTGAGCGGGCCTTAACCCTCTCTGTGTCGCGATCGGATAGGTTGCCGCCGGATAACCGGGGTCTCCTCATGCGTGCTGTGGCGCTCGCTGCCTTTCTGATCGGATTGCCTGCGACGGCATTCGCCGGCGGCTTCGATGTCGTCGTTCCCGGCCGCCCTGGGGTGCCGATCATCATCAACAACATCGACGCGTCCTATGCCGTGGTCGAGGGCGTCTGGGGCCTTGGCAAGAACCAGCAGGTGCAGCCCACGATCTATGGCGGGCGCTATGTCGCCGAGCGGCAACCGACCGACGTCGGCCATTATTATCCGACGCTCGGCCTGCGCCCCGGCTACGGCCGGCTCGAGGTCGAGCCGCCCGCGAACCGCAAATTGCCCAAGCCCGCCGAGAGCTACCACCAGAGCTGGGGCGCGCAATCGGCGCCGCTGCCGGCGCAGATGGATCCGCCCGTCGATGCGCCGCCGGTGATCTACGCGCCTGAGATCAACGATCGTCCGCGGCCGCCGCGACCGCGGCCGCATGTCCAAGTCCCCGGCAGGCCGCCGGGTTAAGAAACGTCCAAATCCAACAAACGAAAATCAACAGGAGAGAGTAATGCGTCAGATGATTTCGGGACTGGTTGCGGCGGCTGCCGTGATGTTCGCCGCCACCGCGCCAGCAGCGGCCTGCGGCTTCAACCCGTGCCAGCCGGTTGCGCCGGTCTATTCCGGCTGCAACACTGGTTGCGGCGGTTATGGCTATGGCTATGGCGCCTATGAGCGTCTCGCCGAGCCGACCACGCAGTATTACTACGTCAACCAGGGCCCGACCTACACCGGCCCGGGCGCTTTCGCGCCGTATCCGACCTATCAAGAAGACGCGGTCGTCGCGCCCGCCAATTACGGCTACGGCTATCGCGCCGCTGTCGCTCCCTATCACCGCCCGTACTACCGTCCGTATCGCTACGGCTACGGCCCGCGCGTCGGCTATCTGCCGCGCGTGCACTATGGCCACGGTCCGCGCTACGGCTACGCCCACCGCCACGCGCCGATGCCCTATTACGGCGGCCACCGCGTGCTGCGCCGCTACTACTGATCTCTGATCGGTTGAATGACGGAACGCCCGTTCGCGCAATGCGGACGGGCGTTTTGCTTGTCTAACGCTTCATCAGCCCGAGCCGGCTCGCGCCGACATAGAGCGAGAGCACGGCAGCGTTCGACACGTTGAGGCTCTTGATCTCGCCGGGCATGTCGAGCCGCGCCACGACGCTGCAGGTCTCGCGGGTCAATTGCCGCAGGCCTTTTCCTTCGGCGCCTAACACGAGCGCGAGCGGCTCGCGCAGCGCGACGTCCGAGAGGTCCTCGCTGCCCTCGCTGTCGAGCCCAACGGTCTGGAAGCCACGTTCGTTCAGCGCGGTGAGCGCGCGGGCGAGGTTCTGCACGGTGATCACAGGCACCAGCTCGAGCGCGCCGGAGGCGGCCTTCGCCAGCACGCCGGTGGCTTCCGGACTGTGGCGCGCGGTGGTGACGATCGCCTTGACCGCGAACGCTGCGGCCGAGCGCAGGATGGCGCCGACATTGTGGGGGTCGGTGATCTGGTCGAGCACCAGCACCATGCCTTCCTGCGTCAGGGTCTCGATATCGGGCGAGGGCAGGGGATCGGCTTCGGCAAGCAGGCCCTGGTGCACGGCATCGGGTGCGAGCTGCCGGTCGATCTCCTGAGGCCGGACGATCTCGGGCGTGACGCGGGTTGCGATGTTTTCGTCCGCCAATCGCTTGGCCGCGTTCTCGGTCAACGTCAGTTTGCGGATCCGCCGCTGGGGGTTGGCCAGCGCCATGGAAACGGAGTGCCAGCCATAGAGGATGACCGGCCCGTCGGTTGCCGAATCGCGGTCGCGCCGGGTCGGGCGACCGGCCGATTTCTCGGCCTTCTTGAAGGGCTTACCGTCCCGGCGACGGCCCTTGGGTGCGAATTTTCGATCGTTCATGGCTGCGCTTGTGTCACGTGTTCCGGAATATGGCAATTTGGCCATCCCCTGAGGCCATTATGGCCCATTTTCCCCGAACGCCTCGGTTGACTTTACCCCACCGCTTCGCCCATAACCGCGCCCGGTCGCGCCCCCATCCGGGCTGTCGCGGCCTCACGTTCCATGGCCGTCTTCGGTCCGCCGGCAAGGTCCGGCCCGATTGTGCTGCCGTCGAGCGGGGGAGTGTCCCGAGTGGCAAAGGGAGCTGACTGTAAATCAGCCGCCT
>Ga0102591_1001291_pt1 | contig 35621 bp, 31 predicted proteins | sample AraplaCol_mCL_r2_2_FD_76860 | JGI IMG/M metagenome (GOLD analysis project Ga0102591, IMG submission 76860) | Arabidopsis root microbial communities from North Carolina, USA - plate scrape MF_Col_mCL_r2 (SPADES assembly) (version 2) | ecosystem: Host-associated > Plants > Roots > Endosphere...
CGCTGGGCCATTGCCCCAAGTGCGGCGGCCGCGTCTTCGACTTCGGCAGCAACTACGTCTGCGAGCACGCGGTCGGCGACAAGGTCACCTGCGACTTCAAGAGCGGCAAGATCATCCTGCAGCAGCCGGTCGAGCCGGAGCAGGTCACCAAGCTCCTGACCACCGGCAAGACGGACCTGCTGGAGAACTTCGTCTCCAACAAGACGCGCCGCAAGTTCAAGGCCTTCCTGAGCTACGACAAGAAGGAAGGCAAGGTGGTGTTCGAGTTCGAGCCGCGCGCCGCCAAGACCGGCGCCAAGCCGGCGGCCAAGAAGGTCGCCGCCAAGAAGGCAACTGCGAAGGGCTGATCGACGGTTCCGCCGCGGCGCCGTGGCGTCGCCGAACGACCCAGGGGCCCGATGGGCCCCTTGTTCATGGCGGCGCCCGGCGAGGCCCGTCGCGGCGGACCTTGCCGGGTGTCGCTCCGGCCTGGCGGCGCCCCGGCGGCGCCTCAGCGCAGGAAAGCTTCGCCGGCCAGCACGGGCTGATCGCGCAGCCGCGCGGCCATGTGGTCGATCAACAGCCGCAGCGGCGCCGGCACGCGCCGGCCGGCGGCGTGCACCAGGTGCACCGGCGCGGCGGGGATCTCGTGGTCCGCCAGCACGATGCGCAGCCGCCCCGCCCGCACCGCCTCCGCCGCCTGGTAGACCTGGCAGCGCGCCAGCCCCACGCCGGCCTCGGCCGCGGCGATGCCGGCCGCGCTGTCGTTGACCATCAGCGTCGGGGTCAGCGCCTGCGATCCCTCGCGGAAGCGCCAGGGCGTCATGCCCTGGCCGTCGAAGTAGCCGGCCACGATGCGATGCCCCACCAGCTCGCGCGGCGAGCGCGGCTCGCCGGCCCGGGCGAGGTAGTCCGGCGACGCCACGATCACCCGCCGCATCGCGCCCACCGGCACCGCGGTCAGCCCCGAGTCCGGCAGGTGGGCGATCCGCACCGCCAGGTCCTGGGCCTCGTCCAGCAAGGACACGACGCGGTCGACCAGCAGCAACTTCATCCGCATCCGCGGGTACTGCTGGAGGAACTCGGCCGCCAGCGGCGCGACATGCAGGCGCCCGAACATCGACGGCGCGGTCAGCGCCAGCAGCCCGGCCGGTTCGGCCTGCGCGCCGGCGACGGCCGCTTCCGACGCGTCGAGGTCGCCCAGGATGCGGCGGCAGTCGAGGAGGAAGCGCTCGCCGGCCTCCGTCAGCCGCACCGAGCGCGTGCTGCGCTGGAACAGCTGCGCGCCCAGGCGCTGCTCCAGCGCCGCGATCGCGCGGGTGGCGGCCGGTGCCGAGCAGCCCAGCCGGCGCGCCGCGCCGGCGAAGCTCTGCGTGTCGGCCACGGCGACGAAACAGCGCAGGCGTTCCAGGTGGTCCATGGCGATTCGCCGTCCGGGCAGAGCGGCGCTCATTATTTCGATAGCTGCAATTCTCAATGATCTCCTCCGGCCATTCCGGTCACGCGCCGCAATGGATACGGTAGAGGCCTTGCTGATCCACGATGGAGCCTCGCTCGATGAACGCCTCTTCCCTCGCCGCAAGCTCTCGGGCTTCGACACCCATGGCCACGACCGCCGGCGCCGCGAGCGCCCCGGCCGCGCCGCTGCGCCTGCACCGCCTGGCCGCGTCGGGCCATTGCCACCGCGTCGAGCTGCTGCTGTCGCTGCTGGGCCTGCCCTACGAGGTGGTCGACCTCGACCTGCGCCGCGGCGACCAGCACCAGCCGGCCTTCCTCGCGCTGAACGCGCTGGCGCAGGTGCCGGTGCTGGAGGACGGCGAGCTCGTGCTGCCGGAGAGCAACGCGATCCTGGTCTACCTCGCGACCCGCTACGCGCCCGAGGCCGGCTGGCTGCCCCGCGACGCGGTCGAGGCCGCCTGGCAGCAGCGCTGGTTCAGCCTGTCGGTGAGCCTGCTCGGCCCGGGCGCGGCCTCGCCGCGCTACCGCGCGCTGACCGGCCAACCGGTGGATCCGGCCTCGCTGGCGCTGGGGCACCGGCTCTTCGCGCTCATCGAGGACCGGCTCGCCCGCGCCGCCTTCCTCGTGGCCGACCGGCCGATGCTGGCCGACCTCGCGTTCTACGGCTACACCTCGCAGGCGCCGATCGGGGGCGTGTCGCTGAGCGACTACCCGCGCCTGCGCGCCTGGCTCGCGCGCATCGAGGCGCTGCCTGGCTTCGTCCCGCTCACCAACCAGCTCTGAACGACGCCGGAGGCTCCCCATGGACAAGTCCTGGCACCCCGGCGAGCAGACGCTGCAGGCGCGCGTCGGCATGCGCGAGCGCATGGCCGAGATCGGCCCGCAGGTGATCCGCGACCACATGCCGGACCAGCATCGCGAGCTCTTCGGCAAGCTGCCGACGATGCTGCTGGGCGCGGTCGACGCCGCGGGGCAGCCCTGGGCGACGATGCTGGCCGGCCCGCCGGGTTTCGTCGCGACGCCCGACGCGCGGACGATGACGATCACGACGGCGCTCGACGGGCAGGACCCGGCGCTGGCCGCGCTGCGCGCTCGCGGGCCGGGCGCGCCGGTCGGTCTGCTGGGCCTGGAGCCGCACACGCGGCGCCGCAACCGGATGAACGGCCGGCTCGCGGCGATGTCGGAGGTCGGGCTCGAGGTGGCCGTCGTGCAGAGCTTCGGCAACTGCCCGAAGTACATCCAGGCGCGCGACCCGCTGCGCTGGGACGACACGCCGCCGGCACTGGCACAGCCGCTGGACGCGGCGCTCGATGCCGGCGCGCTGGCCTTGATCGAGGCCGCGGACACCCTCTTCATTGCCAGCGCCTCGGCGCCGGTGCCTGGCGACGGCCGTGCCGAGGGCGTGGACGTGTCGCACCGCGGCGGTCCGCCGGGCTTCGTCGCGGTGCAGCGGCGGCTGGACGGTGGCGTCGACCTGCTGATCCCGGACTTCCCCGGCAACCGCTTCTTCATGACGCTGGGCAACCTGCTGCGCCATCCGCGCGCCGGGCTGCTGGTGCCGGATTACGCCGGCGGCGAGCTGCTCCACCTGGCGGCGGATGCGGAGATCGTCTGGCGGGACGACACGCGCGGGCTGCGCCTGCGGGTCACCGCCGGCCTGCGCCGGCCGGGCGCGCTGCCGTGGCGCTGGAGCGCCGCGCAGCTCGCGCCGCAGTTCGAGCCGGCGCCCTAGCGGCGTCCGCGGCATCCGCGGCGGTGGCCGCAGCCCAGGCGCCGCGAGTGCCCGCGGCGCCCCTTTCGCGCGCCCTCAAATCGCAACCCGTGAAATCCTGGGGGCCGGTTCGTGCCTGCTCGCCGGGCGCGCTCCCGCATTTGCGCGACACTCGGCCGCAAACAACGTGCGAGTCAGGAGAGGGCATGCGGTCATGGGCCGATCGACGCTGAGCATCCAGACGCGGCTGGTGGCCGCGCTGAGCCTGAGCGCGACGGTGCTGGTGGGCTTGATCGGTCTGTACTGGGTCGACCGCCACGAGCACGAACTCAACGAGGCGCTGACCGAGCGCCAGCAGCGCATGGCGCAGCTGGTGGCGCGCGGCTTCGCCGAGCCGGTCTGGAACCTGGACAGCGCGGCGCTGTCCGAGCTGCTGGACGCGGTGATGGCCGATCCCGAGGTCCAGTCCATCACCCTGGCCGCGCCCGGCCTGGAAACCCTGCAGCGCGCCCGCGAGACGCCGGCGGTGCGGCCGCTGACGCTGGAATTCGAGCTCAGCCATCGCGCCGGTGCCCAGGGCGCGGCCGGGGCGCTCGGCCGCGCGACGCTGGTCTACACCCGCAGCTACATCGACCAGACGCTGGGCGAGACGCGCCGGCTGGTGGCCAGCCTGCTGGCCACGGTGCTGGCGGCGATCGCGCTGACCAGCTACGTGCTGGTGCGCCGCCTGGTGGAGCGCCCGGTCTCGCGCCTGCGCGGCCTGGCGCAGCGGGTGGCCAGCGGCGAGCTCGGCGCCCACATCCAGCCCGAGCATGCCGACGAGATCGGCGACCTCACCGACCAGCTCAACGCGATGAGCGCCAAGCTGCGCGACTTCGCCGAGGGCCTGCGCAGCAGCGAGCAGCGCTACCGCAGCCTGTTCGAGAACGCCGCCGAAGGCATCTTTCAGGCCGACGGCCACGGGCGGCTGCTGCGCGTCAACAAGGCGCTGGCCCACATGCTGGGACTGGGCCGGCCCGAGGACGCGCAGGGCGTCACCCTGCGACGCGTGGTGCGCATCGAGCGCGACGAGTACCGGCGTCTGGCCCTCGCGCTGGAGCGCCACCGGCTGCTGCAGCAGGTGCCGCTGCTGGTGACCACCCGCGACGGACGCGACCTGTGGGTCGAGCTCAGCCTGCACCTGGTGCTCGACGGCGCGCCGCGCATCGAGGGCCTGGTCAGCGACATCACGCTGCGCCGGCTGGCGGAGCAGGAACTCACCCAGCATCGCGACCACCTTGAGGAACTGGTCACCGAACGCACCGTCGAGCTGTCCCAGGCCAAGCAGCGCGCCGAGGCGGCGAACCAGGCCAAGAGCCGCTTCCTGGCGACGATGAGCCACGAGTTCCGCACGCCGCTCAACGCCATCCTCGGCTTCGCGCAGCTGCTGCAGATGGATGCCTCGCTCAGCGAGGCGCAGCAGCAGCGCATCCGCCTGATGCGCGAGTCCGGCGAGCACCTGCTGGTGCTGATCACCGACCTGCTGGACGTCGCCAGCATCGAGGCCGGCAAGCTGACCCTGCAGCTCAGCCCGCTGGACCTGCGGGCGCTGCTCGAGATCTGCAGCGAATCGATGCGGCCGCGCGCCGCCGAGAAGGGCCTGGCCTTCGACGTCCACCTCGACGCGCAGTTGCCGACGCGGGTGCGCGCGGACGGCCAGCGGCTGCGCCAGGTGCTGCTGAACCTGCTGTCCAACGCCGTCAAGTTCACCGACCACGGCCGGATCGGGCTGTCGGTGGACGTCGTGGCGCAGGGCCCGAGCAGCCTGATGCTGCGCTTCACCGTCTCCGACACCGGCATCGGCATGGCACGCGAGCAGATGGAGCGGCTGTTCCAGCCCTTCGAGCAGGTGGCCGACCTCTCGCGCCGCGCCGGCGGCACCGGCCTGGGCCTGGCGATCAGCCAGCAGCTCGTCCGCCTGATGGGCGGGGAGATCACCGTCCAGACCTCGGTGGACGAGGGCAGCCGCTTCAGCTTCGCGCTCGAGCTGCCGCTGGCCTCGTAACCCAGCCCCCGGCTTCCCCGACGCTCGGCCCCTCGCCCTCGCCCCGGGTCCCCGGCCTCACGGCCAGACGGCCACACGGCCCTTGCGGTGTCCCCGGCCCACTGTGCGGGCGGCGCCCGGCGCGCGCGGGCGCTTGGGCATACTCCCCGGCCATGACTGCCGTCCTGTTCTACAAGCTGCTGGCGATCTTCATCGCCGCGGGGATGGGCTGGTTCGTCGGACACATGCGCTGGCTGGGCAAGGCCGGCGGCGAGAACGACCCCGCCCGCATCCTCTCGAACCTCGCGTTCTACCTGTTCGTGCCGGCGCTGATGTTCCGCACCACCGCGCGGGTGGAGTTCTCCGCCCTGCCCTGGCTCACCGTCGCCGCGTTCTTCGCGCCGGTGGTGCTGATGCTGGTGGCCGTCTACCTCTACGAGCGCAAGCGCCATCCCGACAGCCCCGCCGCCCCGGCGGTGCGCAGCATCACCGCCAGCTTCGGCAACACGCTGCAGGTCGGCGTGCCGCTGGTGGCCGGCGTCTTCGGCGAGAGCGGCCTGGCGGTGCACATCACCGTCGTCAGCCTGCACGCGCTGACGCTGCTCACCGTCGCCACCGTGCTGGTGGAGATGGACCTGGCGCGCCACAGCGCCGGCGGCGCCAGCCTCGGGCGCACCGTCGCCACGACGATCCGCAACACCGTCATCCATCCGGTGGTGCTGCCGGTGCTGTGCGGCTTCGCCTGGCACCTCACCGGCCTGCCGCTGCCCACCGTGCTGGACGAGGTGCTGCAGATGCTGGGCAGCGCCGTGGTGCCGCTGTGCCTGGTGCTGATCGGGATGTCGCTGGCCTACTACGGCCTGCCGCGCGGCGCGATCCGCTCCCTGCTGGGCCTGGCCGCGCTCAAGCTGCTGGTGCTGCCGGCGCTGGTGCTGGGCATCGCGCACTGGGGCTTCGGCCTGTCGGGCATGCCGCTCGCCGTGATCGTCATGATGGCGGCGCTGCCGCCCGGATCGAACGCGATGATGTTCGCGCAGCGCTATCGCACGCTCGAGGCCGAGGCCTCCGGCGCCATCGTGCTGGGCACGCTGCTGTTCGCGCTCACCGCGCCGCTGTGGCTGGCCATCCCCGCCTGGCTGGACGGCTCCGGCGCGCCGTGACGAGCGGCGCCGCGGCCCGCGCGCGGCACCATCGCCGTTCCCACCGATCGTTAGGAGCCCCATGACGGCATCGCCCTCCGACCCGACGAGCACCTCCACCCCGCGTTTCGCCTTCGTCCGCGGCGACGAGATCGCCCCGCAGGCGCTGCATGCCGCCTTCACCGCGGCCTTCTCCGATTACCTGATCGGCCCGTTCCAGATCCCGCCGGCGCAGTGGCCGATGTTCCTGGCGCGGCAGGGCGTGGACCTGGCGCTGTCGCGGGTGGCGCTCGACCCGGCGGGCGCGGCGCTGGCCTTCGCGTTCGTCGCGCCACGGCCGCTGGCCGGGCGCTGGCGCCTGGCCACGATGGGCGCGCTGCCCGCCGCGCGCGGAACCGGCGCCGCGCCGGCCCTGCTGGACGACTTCATCGCCCGCGCCGCCGCCGCCGGCCTGCGCGCGGTGGAACTGGAGGTCTTCGCGCAGAACGAGCGCGCGCGGCGGCTCTACGAGGGCCGGGGCTTCACCGCGCGGCATCGGCTGGACGGCTACACCGCCGAGCCCGGCACGATCGCGACGGCGCCGCCGCAGGGCCGGGCCGCGCCGCATGCGGTGGAGATGCCGGTCGCGCTCGCCTGGCTGGAAGCCGCGGAGCAGCGCCTGCCCGAGCTGCCGCTGCAGGTGACCGCGGCGACGCTGCGCCATGGCGTCGACTACCACGCCTGGCAGGTCGGGGCGTCCGGCGATGGGGAGGCGCCCGGCGGCGAGGCGACCGCGCAGGTTGTCTTCAGCCTGCCCGACGAGACCGTCATGGTCCACAGCCTGGTCGCCCCGCGCGAGGCCGACGCCCGCGCGCTGGTCCAGGCACTGGTGGCCGTGCATCCGCAGCGCCGGCTGCGCGTGCCGCAGCTGCAGCGGGACGACCTCGGCGGCGCGGCCTTGCGGGCGCTGGGGGCGGTGCCGCAGCCGCTGCACCAGCAATGGATGCTGCGCCCGCTGTGAGGTGGCTTCGGCGCCGCTGCGGTGCCGTATCGGTGCCGCTTCCATGCCATGTCGACGCCATGTCCACGCCCTATCGACGCCGCGTCGACGCGGTCTTGACGCCCGCCGGCCACGCGGGCGCGGTACCCTCGCCCCGCCTTGATCTGCCTGAGTTCCGGCACTTGTGAGGGCCGCCCGCTTTGGATAGCGTGCGCCGCACCAACCTTGAAGGGAAGCGTCCCACCATGCGATTCATGCCCGCGGCGCCCGCCGCCATCACCCTGGCTGTCCTGACCGCGCTCGGCGGCCTTCATGCGGCCGTCGCCGCGCCGGCCGCCGCTGGCACCAGCGCCGTCTCCACCGTCGGCGGCACGCTCAACGTGAAGCTGGAGAAGGTCAAGCTGCCCAACGGCTTCGAGGTGATCCTGGTCGAGGACCACCGCCTGCCGCTGGTGGCCTTCAACCTGTGGGTGCATGCGGGTCCCCGCAACGAGGCCAAGGGCCAGACCGGCTTCGCCCACCTGTTCGAGCACCTGATGTTCGCCGGCACCCGCCACATCCCGCGCGGCCAGGCCGACAAGATCATCGACGCCGCCGGCGGCACCGATTCCAACGGCACGACCGACTTCGACCGCACGAACTACTTCTTCACGTTGCCGTCCAACCAGCTCGAATTGGGCCTGTGGCTGAAGTCGGACATGCTGGGCTACATGATCGACGAGGTCGATTCGGTGGCGCTGGCCAACCAGCAGGACGTGGTCCGCAACGAGCGCCGCCAGTCGGTCGAGAACCGGCCCTACGGCATCGTCGAGGAAGCGCTGTACCAGGCGCTGTTCCCCGAGGGCCATCCGTACCGCGCCACCGTGATCGGCTCGCATGCGGACATCCAGTCGATCAAGCTGGAGGACGTGAAGGCCTTCGCCCGCAGCTACTACCGGCCCAACAACGCCACGCTGGTGCTGGCCGGCGACTTCGACCCGGCGCAGGCCAAGCGGCTGGTGCAGAAGTACTTCGGCCCGCTCAAGGCCGGTGATCCGGTGCCGCCGGTCAAGGTCGAGCAGCCCCGGCTGACCGAGGAAAAGCGCATCGAGGTGACCGACCGCATCGAGCTCTCGCGCCTGGACGTGGCCTGGCACACGCCCGCCGTGTTCCAGCCGGGCGACGCGGAACTGGACATCGCCTCGCACGTGCTGGGCGGCGGCAAGTCCAGCCGCCTCTACAAGACGCTGGTCTACGACAAGCAGCTGGCGCAGTCGGTGCAGGTGCAGCAGTACTCGCTGTCGCTGGGCTCGGTGTTCTCGATCGAGGTGGTGGCGCGGCCCGGCAAGTCGCTGGACGAGATCCAGAAGATCGTCGACGACGCCGTCGCCGAGCTGGCCACCAATCCGCCCACGCCCGAGGAGATGGCCCGCGCCCGCGCCGCGATCGAGACTGGCACGCTGTCGCGGCTGGAGAAGGTCCAGGCCTTGGCCGACCAGATCAACTACTACAACCAGCAGGCCGGAGACCCGAACTACATCGGCAAGGACCTGGCCCGCTACCAGGCGATCACGCCGGCGCAGGTCCGCGACATGGTGGCGCAGCAGCTGAAGAAGAACGCCCGCGTCGTCGTGCTGGCCACGCCGGGCGAGCAGAAGCTCGCCGCCGAGGTGCCGACGCCGCCGGCGCCCACGAAGGCCGCCCAGGGCGAGCGCGAGTCGATGAACCCGGACGTCGCCTGGCGCAAGACGCCGCCCAAGGGCGGCAAGGCCAAGGCGCCGGTGCTGCCCGAGGGCCGGCGCCTGACGCTGGCCAACGGCCTGACGCTGATCCACATCCCCAACCCGGGACTGCCGCTGGTGAGCGCGACGCTGGTCGTGCGCGCCGGCCAGACCGCCAATCCGGCGGACCGGCCGGGCCTGTCGAGCTTCACCGCCGGCATGCTGCAGCAGGGCACGCAGACCCGCACCGCGCAGCAGATCGCCGACGAAGCCGCCGCGCTGGGCGCCGCGATCAGCAGCGGCGCCGGCCGCGACGAGGCCCGCATCGAGGCCAGCAGCCTCAAGCGCAACTTCCCGCAGACGCTGGCGCTGATGGCGGACGTGGCGCTGCATCCGGCGTTCGACGCGGCCGAGATCGCGCGCATGCAGAACCAGCGCCTGGCCGCGCTGCAGCAGCAGCGCGAGCAGCCGCCGGCCGTGGCCGCGATCGTCGCCAACCGGGTGGTCTACGGCGAGGGCCATCCGCTGGCCAAGACCTCGCTGGGTGATGAGACCGCGATCAAGGCCACCGACGCGGCCGCGCTGCGCCAGTTCTGGTCCACCCACTACCGACCGGATCAGGCCGCGCTGGTGGTGGCGGGCGACATCTCGGCCGACGAGCTCAAGGCGCTGGCCGAGCGCCTGTTCGGCGGCTGGGCGCGTCCGGCGACCGCGGCGGCGACGGTGAACACCGCCGCGCCGCAGCCGGTGGCCGCGCGTGTCGTGCTGGTCGACAAGCCGGGCGCGCCGCAGACGGCGCTGAGCGTCGTCGCGCCGGGGCCGAAGGCCGGCACGCCCGACGCCGAGGACATCAAGGTCATGAACGCCGCGATGGGCGGCCTCTTCACCTCGCGGATCAACACGCAGCTGCGCGAGGTCAAGGGCTACACCTACGGCATCTATTCGGCCTACACGATGAACCGCGACAGCGGCCTGTTCGGCATCCGCGGCAGCGTCCGCACCGACGTGACCGGCCCGGCGCTGAGCGACATGTTCAAGGAGATCGAGGGCATGCGCGCCAAGCCGATGGGCGCCGAGGAGCTCAACCGGGTGCGCAACGCGCAGCTGCTGGCGCTGCCGGGCCTGTTCGACACCAACCGCGTCGTGGCGTCGAGCTACGCCAGCGAGTGGGCGGTCGGCATGCCGGCGGACAGCATCACCGCGCTGCCCCGCAAGTTCGCCGCGGTCACCGCGAACAGCGCCTACCAGGCGACCAGGACCCACGTCGACCCGGCGGCGCTGATCGTCGTGGCCGTCGGCGACAAGGCCAAGGTGCTGCCGCAGCTGGAGGCGCTGGGCCGCAAGCCGCTGGAGATCCGCGATCCGCAGGGCGCGCCGGTCGGCGTGACCGCGCCGTCGATGCCGTCCTCCGCCGCGAAGCCCTGACCGGGCTTCGGCAACGCCCTCTTCCCCGCGCGGGAAGAGGGGATGAAGCTTCGCGAAGGCTAGGCTGGCCGCTTGCGATGGCCCCAGGGCGGCGGAGACCGCGGGGCATCGGTCAGAATCCCCGTCCATGACCGACCTCACCGCCTACATGACCGGCGTCGGCGAGGCGGCCCGCGCGGCCGCGACGCTGATGGCCGCCGCGCCGACCGCCGCGAAGAACATCGCCCTGCTGGCGCTGGCCCGCCGCCTGCGCGAGGCCGGACCGGCCCTGGCCGCCGCGAACGAGCGCGACCTGTCCGCCGCCGTCGAGGCCGGCCTGGACGCGCCGATGGTCGACCGCCTGCGCCTGACCCCGAAAGTGCTCGCCACCGTCGCCGAGGGCTGCGAGCAGATCGCCGCGATGCCCGATCCGATCGGCGAGATCACCGGCGTGAAACGCCGCCCCACCGGCATCAGCGTCGGCCAGATGCGCGTGCCGCTGGGCGTGTTCGGCATGATCTACGAGAGCCGCCCCAACGTGACCATCGAGGCCGCGTCGCTCGCCATCAAGAGCGGCAACGCCTGCATCCTGCGCGGCGGCTCCGAGGCGCTGCACAGCAACCTGGCGCTGGCGGCGCTGGTGGCCGACAGCCTCGAGGAAGCCGGCCTGCCGCGCGAGGCGGTGCAGCTGGTCAACACCACCGACCGCGCCGCGGTCGGGCTGCTGATCGCGATGCCGGCCTTCGTCGACGTGATCATTCCGCGCGGTGGCAAGGGCCTGATCGAGCGCATCAGCCGCGAGGCCCGCGTGCCGGTGATCAAGCATCTGGACGGCAACTGCCACAGCTACGTCGACGCCGAGGTCGACCTGGACCTGGCGGTGACCGTCGTCGACAACGCCAAGACGCAGAAGTACAGCCCCTGCAACGCGACCGAGTCGTTGCTGGTCCATGCGAAGCAGGCCGCCGACTTCCTGCCGCGCATCGGCATGGTGTTCGCGGCCAAGGGCGTGGAGATGCGCGGCTGCGAGCGCGCGCTGGCGCTGCTGGAAGCGGTGCCGCGCGACCTGCTCAAGCCCGCCACGCCGCAGGACTGGGACACCGAGTACCTGGCGCCGGTCATCAGCATCAAGATCGTCGACTCGCTGGACGAGGCCATCGCGCACATCAACCGCCATGGCTCGCATCACACCGACGCGATCCTCACCACCAACCACCTCAGCGCGATGCGCTTCCTGCGCGAGGTCGATTCGGCCAGCGTGATGGTCAACGCCAGCACGCGCTTCGCCGACGGCTTCGAGTACGGCCTGGGCGCCGAGATCGGCATCTCCACCGACAAGTTCCACGCCCGCGGCCCGGTGGGCCTGGAAGGCCTGACCTCGATGAAGTGGGTGGTGCTGGGCCAGGGCGAGATCAGGACCTGACGCGGTCCTGCGCGCCCGGCCTCGCGGAGCCGGCCGCGCGCAGCCTCAGGGCAGGTTCGGAACGTTGGCGTCCTTGGGCGCGCTGACCTTGTAGACCGCCTGGAAGCGCTGCGTCTGGTTCGGCGCCAGCGGCAGCTCCCACATGTGGATGCCGCGCTGGTCGCGCCAGTCGGCCTTGGTCACCGGCGGCGTGAACTGCGTCTGCACGCGGATGTCTTCGTGCTCGGACACCGGCGCCGGCTCCAGCACCTGCAGCGTGACCGGCTTGCCGCGCAGGTTCTCGACCTGCCATTGGCGCGTCACCACGACCTCGCGCCGCCCGCCGATGAAGCCGCCGTTCGCGCCATCGCGCTTGTCAGGCTCCACGCGCACGCGCAGCCGGTCGTCGAGACCGAAGGGCAGCGTCCACGTGGTCTCGCTGCCGAACTGCAGCGGCACCTGGCCGATCAGCGCGTTATCGCGGAACAGCTGCACCGGCCCCGCGGGCCACGAACCCTGCGGGCGCGGCAGCTCGGCGACGAGGTAGGCCGCCGCCTCGGTCCGCGGCTGCACGCGGGCGAGCACCCTGGCCTGCTCGGCCGTGCGGCCCAGGCTGACCGTCGACATCGCGCCGTCGGCGCGCAGCGTCACGCGCTGCGGCAGGTCGTACTCGGCGCCGAACTCCCCTTCGAAGACGCTCGGATCGAAGCGGATCGTCTCCGCCACGCGCGAGCCGGTCACCTGGACGGAATTCAGATCCGCGGCCGGTGCCGGAGCGGCCATCGCCACCGGTGCGATCGCCATCCGGGAACGGGTCATCTTCTCGAAGACCTCCTGCTGGACTGCCAGCGTCCACGGCACCAGCGGCTCGAGCGCGACGGCGTCGTGCGGCCGCACCGTCGAGAGCTTGAGCTTCACGTCGGTCCAGTCCTCGCCGCTGGTCTGCGCGATCTGGGCCAGGCGCTCGATGGCCAGCGCGCCGGTCGCGGTGTCCAGGCGCGCGCGATATTGCGGCTGCCAGCCCGCGCCCGCGACGCGATAGGAGAGGCCGACATCGGCGGCCTCGGCCGTCGAGAGCCGCAGCGTCACCACCGACACCTGGGCCGACGCCGTCGGCGCCACGGCCTTCGCCGCCGCCAGGTCGTTGCCGAGATCAGTCAGCCGATCTTTCAGGGTCTGGCGCCGCGCGGTCAGCTCCTGTCCGTTGCGACGCAGCGTGTCCAAGCTGGCGCCGAGCGCGGCGCCGGGCCGCGCCTCGCGGTCCGAGAGGCCCTTCAGGTAGCCGAGCGCCAGCTCGACGCCGGCGATCTCCGCTTCCACGGCGGCGCGCTGCTGCTCGATCTCGCGCACGCGCGGATCGCGCTGGCGGCATTCCGGCAGCGAGTCGCGCGGGGCGCGCTCGATCTTGAGCTCGCCGAGGTTCACGCCCGGCGGCGCCTGGACTTGCAGCGCGTCGCGCTCCAGGCTGGCGGGCAGACAGGCGAAGCGCGCCTGGGTCGCGCCGGCCGGCACGCGCAGCGCGCGGTCGACCTGCGCGCCACCCGGGTACAGCAGCACCTGCGAAATGGTGGACGCCCCCGCCGATCCGGCGGCCGCGCGGGCCTCGCCGAGAGCCAACGGACCGGCCGCCATCGCCGCCAGCGCGGCGCCCGCGACGGCGCGCGTCGTGAACAGTCGTTGCATTGCTTTTCCTCCTTGGGCCGGCCACGCTATCACGGTGCTGGCACACTTCCGGCCTGCCGTTTTCCTTGTCAACCGCTGGTCCGCCATGTCCGACGCCGCCCCCGCCCCGATCCCCGCCGTCCACGCCTCGCGCCGCAAGGCGCTGGTGCTGTTCTCCGGCGGCCAGGACTCCACCGCCTGCCTGGCTTGGGCGCTGGACCGCTTCGCCGAGGTCGAGACCCTGGGCTTCGACTACGGCCAGCGCCATCGCATCGAGCTCGACTGCCGCCAGACCGTGCGCGCCGAGATCGCCGCGCAGTTCCCGCACTGGGCGCCCAAGCTGGGCGAGGACCACCTGCTCGACCTCGGGCTGCTCGGCCAGATCTCCGACACCGCGCTGACCCAGGAGCGCGAGATCGAGCTGCAGGCCAACGGCCTGCCCAACACCTTCGTGCCGGGACGCAACCTGCTCTTCCTGACCTTCGCCGCGACGCTGGCCTACCGGCGCGGCGCGTCGGTGCTGGTCGGCGGCATGTGCGAGACCGACTTCTCCGGCTACCCCGACTGCCGCGACAACACGCTCAAGGCGCTGCAAGTGGCGCTGAGCCTGGGCCTGGACACGCCGATGACGCTGGACACGCCGCTGATGTTCCTGACCAAGGCGCAGACCTGGGCGATGACGGAGGCACTCGGCGGCACGGCGCTCAACGACCTGATCGTCGAGCACACGCACACCTGCTACCTCGGCGAGCGCACCACCCGCCATGCCTGGGGCTGGGGCTGCGGCCACTGCCCGGCCTGCGAGTTGCGCGCCCGGGGCTGGGACGAGTTCCAGCGCGCCCGCTCCGGCGGCGCGGCGGTCTCGGCCTGAGCGCGGCGGACGCGATGCAGTGGCATTGGAACTGGGGGCTGTGGGCGCTGGCGGCGGTGCTGGTGTTCTGGAGCATCGGCGCCTACAACCGCGTGATGCTGCTGCGCAATGAAATCGCCAGGGCCTTCGCGCAGTTGGACGACGCCTTGACCCGGCGCTTCGCGCAGGGCGACCTGCTGCTGGAGCGGCTGCGCGAGCGCCTGCCCAGCGAGCAGGCCAGCCTGGACGCGCTGGCCGCGGCGCAGGTCGAGGCGCGCGCCGCAACGCAGGCGGTGCGCGTCAGGCCGCATGCGGCCGATCCGGTGGCGACGCTGGCGGTGGCCGCGGCGGTGCACGGCGCGGCGCTGACGCGGCTGGTGTCGCTGGTGGAGCATCACGCCGAACTCAGCATCGAGCCCGACCTGGCCGGCGCCGTCGACGAGCTCAAGATGATCGAGCGCCAGCGCGCGTTCTCGCGCCAGGTGTTCAACCAGGCGGTCGAGGCCTACAACGCCGCGATCCGCCAGTTCCCCACCCGCGTGCTGATGAGCTTCGTCGGCTTCAGCGAGGCGCGCAGCCTCTGAGCCTCTGAGCCTCTGAGCGCCTGGGGCGCCTCAGCCCTTCTGCTTCATCAGCGCCAGGAACTCCGCCCGCAGCGTCGCGTCCTTCAGGAAGGAGCCGCGCATGACGCTGTTGGTCATCGTCGAGTCCATGTCCTTGACGCCGCGCCAGTGCATGCAGAAGTGGTCGGCGTCCATCACGATCGCCAGGCCGTCGGGCTGGACGCGTTCCTGCAGCTCGTTGGCCAGCATCACGACGGCCTCTTCCTGGATCTGCGGGCGGCTCATGATCCATTCGGTCAGGCGCACGTACTTGGACAGGCCGATCAGGTTGGAATGCTCGCTGGGCAGCAGGCCGATCCAGACCTTGCCGATGATCGGGCACAGGTGGTGCGAGCAGGCGCTGCGCACCGTGATCGGGCCGACGATCATCAGCTCGTTCAGGCGCTCGGCGTTGGGGAACTCGGTCACCGGCGGCGGCGGCGCGTAGCGGCCGGCGAAGACCTCCTTCAGGAACATCTTGGCCACCCGCTTGGCGGTCTCCTGGGTGTTGTGGTCGCTGTCGGTGTCGATGACCAGCGCTTCCAGCACGCCCTGCATGCGCGCCTGCACCTCGGCCTGCAGCTGGTCGAGCTCGCCCGCCTCGATGAATTCGGCGATGTTGTCGTTGGCGTGGTGGCGCCGCCCGGCCTGGACCAGCCGGTAGCGGATGCGCTCCGAGGCCGGCAGCGCGGCCAGGTCCTCGGGGCTCAGGATCGGGGTGCTCGTCATGAAGCCTGCGTTCTCATGGGGGACCGGCGATTGTCGCGGCTTCCGCCCGGGATTGCGAAAGCCGGGGCTTGGCCTTGCGCGGGGCCCGGTCGGGACGGGCCCACTAAACTCGCGCGGTGTCTTCCGTCCCCTCCCCCAAGAACGCCGCCAGCGGCGGCGCGCCCCCGCTGCACCGGCTGCTGGCCAATGCCTCCGACGCGGTCCAGGCCGTGCGCGACGGCCACTCGCTGACCGACTGGCTGTCGCGCTGCCCTGCCGAGATCCGACCCGGCGTGCAGGCGCTGAGCTTCACCGTGCTGCGACGGCTGGGCGCCGCGCAGGCGGTGCGCGCGGCGCTCGCCCCCAAGAACCCGCCGCCGCGCGTTGACGCGCTGCTGCTGACCGCGCTGGCGCTGCTCTGGCCCGGCGAATCGGCCTACGCCGATCACACGCTGGTCGACCAGGCCGTCCATGCGGTCCGCCAGCGCGCGCCCAACAGTGCCGGCTTCGTGAACGCGGTGCTGCGCCGTTTCCTGCGCGAGCGGGAGGCCCTGGTCGCCGCCGCCCAGGCCGATCCGGTCGCCCGCTTCAACCATCCGCGCTGGTGGCAGGACCGGCTGCGCGCGGACTGGCCCGCCGCCTGGGAAGGCCTGCTCCAGGCCAACCAGCAGAAGCCGCCGATGACGCTGCGCGTCAACCCTGCCCACGACGACCTCGCCGGCTACCTCGCCCGGCTGGGCGAGGCCGGCATCGCCGCCCATCCGGCCGGCGCGCTGTTCCCGCAGGCGGTGGTGCTCGACGAGCCGCGTCCGGTCCAGGCCCTGCCCGGCTTCGACGACGGGCATGCGTCGGTGCAGGACGCCTCGGCGCAGCTCGCCGCGCCGCTGCTGCTCGGCCAGCACCCGCCTCAAGACCTGGCCCCCGGCGAGGACTGGCCGCTGCTCGGCGCCGGCGCGCGGGTGCTGGACGCCTGCGCGGCGCCCGGCGGCAAGACCGCCCATCTGCAGGAACTGGCCGGCAACCGCCTCGATCTGCTGGCGCTGGACGCCGACGCCAAGCGGCTGGAGCGGGTCCGCCAGAACCTGCAGCGGCTGCGGCTGGAGGGCGCGGTGCGCGCCGCCGACGCCCGCGACACCGCCGCCTGGTGGGACGGGCGCGCCTTCGACGCGATCCTGCTGGACGCGCCCTGCAGCGCCTCCGGCATCGTGCGCCGCCATCCCGACGTGCGCTGGCTGCGCCGCCCCGACGACATCCCGGCGCTGGCGCGTATCCAGTCCGAGCTGCTGGAGGCGCTGTGGCCGCTGCTCAAGCCGGGCGGCCGGCTGCTCTACGCGACCTGCTCGGTCTTCCGGTCCGAGGGACAGGACCAGATCGACGCGTTTTTGCAACGCCATGGCGATGCGCGGTCGCGTCAGTTCGACCAGGGGGCCGGGCATCTGCTGCCGCTCGCGGACAATGCCCGCCAGGACCTCGCGCCCGGCGCGGCGGCCGTCACCGACGGCTTCTATTACGCGCTGTTGCACAAGGCCTGATCCCCGAACTCCTCGTCGAATCCCGTCCGCGTGTCCCCGCCGTCCCGTTCCGTTCCGCTGCGTGCCTGGTGGCAGCGCCTGACCCTGGTCGGCGCGCTGCTGGTGCTGCACGGCTGGGCGCTGGCGCAAGGCGTGGCGCTGCAGCTGCTCAACGCGGAGCGCGCCGAGGACGGCCTGGCGGTCAGCTTCAGCACGCGTTTCGAGCTGCCCCGGCAGGCCGAGGACGCGCTGCTCAAGGGCGTGGCGATCTACTTCGTCGCCGAGGTCCAGGTGCTGCGCAGCCGCTGGTACTGGCGCGATGCCCGGGTCGCCCAGGCCAACCGCACCTGGCGCCTGACCTGGCAGCCGCTGACCCGCCAGTACCGCGTCAGCACCGGCGGCCTGCATCAGAGCTTCGACACGCTGGGCGAGGCGATCGCCTCGCTGCGCGGTGTCTCCGGCTGGCGCGTCGCCGACGCCAAGGAGATCGAGGACGACGGCCGCTATTACCTGGAGTTCAGCTACAAGCTGGACACCGCGCAGCTGCCCAGACCGCTGCAGATCGGCCTGGGCGGCAGCCAGGGCTGGACGCTGGGCGTCGACCGCACGCTGACGCTCACGCTCGAGGCGCCGGCCGCGCCGCCGCCCAACAAGCCGCAGCCCTGACCGCGCGCCGCCCCATCAGTTCCCGCCTCTCGTGACTCAGCAAGGATCCTGACCCGTGACCAAGTCGGCACGCCTGGCGTGGTTGATCTCCGTGGCCGCGATCGCGGGCGCCTGCGGCATGCTGGCCTTCCTGCTGTCCATCAGCACCACCGCGCAGCGCGGCTTCCTGGAGCGCCATTTCGTCTGGCTGTTCTGGGTGAACGTGGCGGTCGCCACCGCGCTGGTCATCGTGATCGGCGCCGCCGGCACGCGGCTGGCGCTGCGCGTCAAGCGCGGCCGCTTCGGCAGCCGGCTGCTGCTGAAGCTGGCCGGCATCTTCGCGATCGTCGGGGTCGTGCCGGGGCTGCTGATCTACACGGTGTCCTACCAGTTCGTGAATCGCAGCATCGAGAGCCTGTTCGACCAGCGCCTGGCCAGTGCGCTGGAAGCCGGCCTCGCGCTGGGCCAGGACACGCTGGAGAACCTGCGCACCGAACAGAACGCGCGCACCCGCGCCGCGGCCGAGCGCTGGGAGGACGGCGCACTGGCGCCGCTGGCGCTGGAGCGGCTGCGCGACCAGATGAATGCGCGCAGCGTCGCGCTGATCGCCGGGAACGGGCAGGTCGTGCTGTCCGCCGGCGGGGAGTCGAGCGAAATCCCCGAGCGCCCCAGCAGCACGCTGCTGGCGCAGGCGCGCAACAACGGCGTCGCCTCGCGCCTGGAGGGCCTGGAGGACGAGCAGCAGGCGGTGCTGGGCGAGGCCCGCATCCGCTCGCTGGCGCTGCTGCCCAGCAGCGCGCTGCAGCTGACCAACAGCGACCGCTACCTGATGGTCGTCAAGCAGATCTCCGGCAAGGTCATCAGCAACGCGCTGAACGTGTCGGCCGCCAACCAGGAGTACCTGCAGCGCTCGCTGCTGCGCGACGGCCTGCGGCGCATGTACCTGGGCACGCTGACGCTGGTGCTGATCCTGGCGGTGTTCGCGGCGCTGCTGCTGGCGGTGGCGCTGTCCAACCAGCTGGTGCAGCCGCTGCTGCTGCTGGCCGAGGGCATGCGCGAGGTCGCGACCGGCGACCTGAAGGCCAAGCCGGTGTTCCGCTCGCGCGACGAACTCGGCGGGCTGACGCGGTCCTTCGCCGACATGACCCAGCAGCTGGCCGACGCGCGGGCCCAGGTGGAGCTCAGCGTGACGCAGCTGGAAAGCGCGCGCACCCATGTGCAGACCATCCTGGACAACCTGACCGCCGGCGTCATCGTGTTCGACCGCGACCGCCGCATCGAGACGGTCAATCCCGGCGCGACCCGCATCCTGAAACTGCCGTTGTCGGCCTACGTCGGCCGGCCGCTCGAGGACCTGCCGGCGCTGGCGGCCTTCGGCAAGGACATCTGGCAGCGCTTCGAGCTGCAGAGCCCCGAATCCGGCGAGCGCGAGCACTGGCAGGACTCCTTCGAGCTGCAGCTGGACGAGAAGACCGCGCTGACCCTGCTGGTGCGCGGCGCGCTGCTGCCGCAGGAGGCGCGGCTGCTGGTCTTCGACGACATCAGCGAGGTGGTGTCGGCGCAGCGCTCCGCGGCCTGGAGCGAGGTCGCGCGCCGGCTCGCCCACGAGATCAAGAACCCGCTGACGCCGATCCAGCTGTCGGCCGAGCGGCTGCAGTTCAAGCTGGAGTCCAAGCTCGAGGGCAACGACCAGGCGATGCTGGTGCGTTCCGTCGGCACGATCGTGAACCAGGTGCAGGCGATGAAGCAGCTGGTCAACGAGTTCCGCGACTACGCCCGCCTGCCGGCCGCCAAGCTGGCGCCGCTGGACCTGAACGCGCTGGTGGCCGAGGTGCTGACCCTGTACGCCGAGGCGCAGGAATCCGGCCACCTGGGCGCGGACCTGGCGTCCGATCCACCGGCGATCCTGGGCGACGCGCCGCAGCTGCGGCAGGTCATCCACAACCTCGTGCAGAACGCGCTGGACGCGGTCAGCGAGCGCCCCGACGGCCGGGTGACCGTGCGCACGCAGAAGGCGATGAACGAGGCCGGCGAACTGCGGGCGCTCCGGCTGGTCGTCACCGACAACGGCCACGGCTTCGCGGAGAACGTGCTGAAGCGGGCCTTCGAGCCTTACGTCACGACCAAGACCAAGGGGACCGGCCTGGGGCTGGCGGTGGTGAAGAAAATCGCGGATGAGCATGGCGCGCGCATCCGGCTGGTGAATCTCCCAGCCGCCAGCGGCGCCGATCTGCCGCCGAGCGGCGCACAAGTTTCGTTATCATTTTCAAAACTCGCGACTGCACCGAGCCCTGCGCAGGACGCGCCTCGGCCCGCGTGAACAGTAGGCATACATGGCAACCATTCTTGTTGTTGACGACGAATTGGGCATCCGCGCCCTCCTGTCGGAAATCCTCTCGGACGAGGGGCACACGATCGAACTCGCGGAGAACGCCCAGCAGGCGCGGGCGGCGCGAGAGCGCTCGCGGCCCGATCTGGTGCTGCTGGACATCTGGATGCCCGACGTCGACGGCGTGACGCTCCTCAAGGAGTGGGGCAGTTCCGGCCAATTGACGATGCCGGTGATCATGATGAGTGGCCACGGCACGATCGACACGGCGGTCGAGGCGACGAAGTTCGGCGCGATGGCCTTCCTGGAAAAGCCCATCACGCTGCAGAAGCTGCTGCGCGCGGTGGAGCAGGCGCTGGTGAAGACGACGCCGCGTCCCGCGCCGCCGGCGGCGCCGGTGATCGGCACGGTGGGCATCCCCGCCAGCTATCCGCGCCCTGAAGCGCTGCCGCCGATCTCACAGGGCGTGATGGCGATGCCGTCGGCTGGCCTGGCGCCGGTGACGCCGCTGCCGCACCAGGGCCTGGCGTCGGAGCAGGTGTTCGAGCTGGACCGCCCGCTGCGCGAGGCGCGCGACGCGTTCGAGAAGAGCTACTTCGAGTTCCACCTGGCCAAGGAGAACGGCTCGATGACGCGGGTGGCGGAGAAGACGGGGCTGGAACGCACCCATCTGTACCGCAAGCTGAAGCAGCTCGGCGTCGATCTTTCAAGAAACAAGCGCGGCAGCGGAATTTAGTGTTATAGTCGCGGTCTTCGTTGTTCAGCACGAGTCGCAAGACCCGGAACAGCGGAGACAGAGACCCAGTCTCACGGCCAAGTAGCTCAGTTGGTAGAGCAGCGGATTGAAAATCCGCGTGTCGGTGGTTCGATTCCGCCCTTGGCCACCAGAATTCATGAGTGCAATCAAGCACTTGCAGAAAGCCCCGCGTAGTTCGTCTACCCGGGGCTTTTCTACTATTTGATCCGCTTGTCTACAAATCGGAGCAGCCATGAGCAACCGCGTGAGGCGCACTCCTGCTGAGCTACGTGAAGCGCTCCATGAGCAGGTTTTAATGTTGCAGCTGGCAGTCGAGAATTTCGACGGGGGGGCGATAGTTGCCGGAAAGCAGATCGCGGCGGTTTTGAGAACGCTCCTCTATGCGCCGAACACCAACCGAAAGGGCAACAGGACTAGCCCACTTCTGCACCAATTGAACTTGGTACGGCATCGGTTCTTGAATACCGCAACATCCATTCGTGCTGAGCATCTGAGCGTCATTGGAAATCAGCGTCCGAAAGGGCCGATTCCAGCGTGCGGCTTGGTCAACCTGGTCTTCTGGCCGGGAGGAGCCGCCTTCTATGCGCCGCTTGACAATCGGGAGCCGGCAAGGTTTCCGAATGCCCCTTACTCCGATTGGTGGACCAGTCCCGTATTGCGTGACACGGCCGGCAACTTGGCCAGCCGCCTAGATCTCGTTTCGCATGTCGCCTCGACGGACGGAGGCGCTCACGTTGACGCAGAGCTCGATAAGCACTTTGTCGGCTGGAAGTCTGGGGTTTCGCTCGGCTGGAATGTGAGCAAGAACGGCATGCCAGCAACCCCGATCAAAAACATCGAATTGCATTGCATGCGGCAGATCGCGCACGACGTACTGAGGACGTTGAGCGGCGTGGCACCATGGGCTTTTGACAAGGCGTACGCCTATCCACAACGCCCAAGCCACCCAGAGGGCAGCTCCTGGTTTGACGACGGCGTAGTCTTGGTCGGCGGTGCAACCTTCGGGCTGGAAGGCACGTCAGTGGTGCTCAGCTCCGATGCATAGCGACAGGCCGACCTCGCCCTATCGGAGCGGAAGAACGCGCTCGCCCATTCGAGCCCGCACATAGTGTTCAGTCATGTCGCGATTTCGATGACCGAGCAATTTTTGCGAGTGCGCAAGGTCCCCGGTGTCAGTCGTGGCCTTGGCACGGATGTCCCGAAACTGGAAATCCACACCGGCCGCACGCCGCGCTTTGTCGAAGCGTGAGCGTAGAGCAAATGTGCCCAGCGGCTTCCCGTCATCCTGAATCAGCCAGGCACTTACGCGCTCGCGCGGTCTGGCGTCGATGCGTTCGATCAACGCCGCCAGCTCGCCCGTCACCTCAATGGCACGCTTGGCCTTCGTCTTGTTCTGCACGATCCACAACGCCCCGTCCCGCAGGTCCTCGCGCTTGATCTTCAGCACGTTCGCCGGCCGCTGACCGCTGAGAAGCGCCAGGTCCATCGCATCGCGCAGCGTTTGGTCTGCCTGCTCCCACACGGCCCGGAACTCATCGTCGCTGACATAGCGGTCGCCCCCTACGATTTCCCCATCGTCGTTGAACTTCAACTTCGTGCCGATGTTCGCTGATACCTCGCGGGACAGCCGTTGTGCCAACTCAGCCAATGGGACTGCCGCGAACTCCTCGTCCGAGAGATCCGGGAAGCTTGACCTGATCTTGTCCTGCACATCTTGAGTGAGCAGGAGGCCCATCATCTTGAGGCCGGCGAGACGCTCGTCCCCAAGCGTGTGCCCCCCCAACGAATTCGCAAGGCTCAGCAGGGCGTCGCGCTCGTGATCCCGTAGAGCCATGACGAGAAACGCAACTTGGATGGCCGCCTTGATAGCTCGGCGCTTGGTCCGCAGCCCTTCAAGGGCAGCGTGGGAAGTCTGGAATGGGTGTTCGGACCCGTAGATCAGATGGTTCGGCGTGACATGCAACGCCTCGCAAAGGATCCGCAGCTCACGCGTGCCTGGACGAGAAGATCCACTTTCGTAGCCCACGATGGCGGTCCGCGACACGCCCTTTTCGTCAGGATCGGACCACTTGGAACGGACGCTCACCTGCTGCTGGGTCATTCCCTTCGCTTCGCGCGCCTCGCGAAGGCGGCGGCCAATCGCGGCATCACTCGTGTCTGCGGCCGGGGCTTCGCGCTGATCGTCCTTCGGGGTGTTCTCCATCGGTCCTTCCCTTGACGCGGCACGCGTCGGGACGGCCATTGTCGCAGCACCCGCCACTCGGGCTGCGCACATCAGAGGCATCTACAAGACCGCCGCGCCTGTACTGATCTGCGCCGCTCGCGGGGACGAATGCAGATCCGATAAGAGCGCGCAACCTCGCCTAAGTGCCTGTCACGACTCGACTTCCGCCGAGATTGAAAATCCGCGTGTCGGTGGTTCGATTCCGCCCTTGGCCACCAAAGATTCGAAGCCCCTGATTCCGAACGGAGTCAGGGGCTTTTTGCTTTGTGAACATTCGTCCGGCGCAGACGGCTTGAAGCCCCAACTTGCTTCGGCTCCTTCTCTTAGGCTAGCTAGGCTACTTATACCAAGGGGTTCGTGCTCCAGAACGAGTGATTGACGATCGCCCGCAGATTCGCGAACGTATATCCCCCACGTCGACTAAAGAAGGGCGCAAGATGACCCATCGTCGAGCCATCGATGTCCTGGCCGCCTTTTGGGACGGCAAGCTGCCAGTGGATGTGGTGGCGATTGCTCAGAAAATGGGCGCGCATGTGTTCTCCTCACCAGACCTCGGCCCCCTCAGCGGAAAGATCGAATTAGTGGCCGGTCTTCCACACATTTATTGCAATAGTTCTGAGTCGACCATTCGCCAGCGATTCACCATCGCCCACGAGATCGGCCATCTGGCGTTGGGACATGTATCCCCCGAATGTGCTCAGCATCGCGAGGATCCAGCTTCCAATTTCTCCGGTGTGCTCTCTCCGATTGAGCGTGAGGCGAATGCATTCGCTGCGCAATTACTGATGCCAGAGAACGTTCTCGAATATGCCGTCAATGACGAACGCATCAGTGACGTCGCCCGCTTGGCGAGAATGTTCGACGTCTCCCAGATCGCAATGAAGTACCGGCTTCAGAACATGTGGCTGCCGGGTAAAATCTGAAAACGCCAGTACTTCTCGCCCTCAGATTTCCGGCACGACATCGTTCGCAGCTCATTCATCTGTATGGAGCGATATGGTCGATTTACCGGGTTTCAAGAAGTGCTGCTAAGAGAGGAGGTTCGTGACGTCAACCTCGATCGGCAACCCAGCCCCAATGGTGTGCTGATGCTTATCCACCGGCCCCGCGCTGTGATCCAGCTCCGCCTGTGAAGCCGGCAGCTTGGCGGAAGGCCCGCTTGAGAGCGCCGGATCCGTCGCATTGGCCGCCACGGCATCCTGATAACGCAAGGCCACGCGATGCCCCGCGACGTACCAGGCATGGGAAGGAAACTTCGATCCCTGCGCCAGGAGCCGTATCCGGTTGCCCGACGCCACCAGCGCGTACTCGCACCAGACCCACGGAACGCGATACGGCGACTTCGCCTCTTCGATGCCGACCTTGTCGGTATGGGCGCCCGCGCGGAACTTAATCAACGCGCTGACGATCACTCGATCAGCGGCTGCCACCGTCAACGTGGAACACGGATGGAGCTTGCCCGCGACGATGGCGGACTGGCCGCTGCGCTCCCCCGGATGAAAGCGTGGGTCATCGGCAATCGGCGCCAATTCGACTAGGCGGGTATCGACTTTGGACTTGTCGAACGGCGGGGTATAGCCCGGGTCCAGCACCTGATCGGTCAACGCGATGGCGGCTCCCGGTCGGATGCAGCAACTGGTCAGCGCCCTGTATTGCTGTCGCCCCCGAAAGCCACTGACATTGAGGAGATGCTGGGGCGGCTCGGGATTGGCCGTGGCCGCGAGCCCCATGACCACGCGATTCGACCAACTGACCGCAGCGCCGGCAACCATCCAGAACCCCACCTTTGGCAATGGCTTGGCGTCGATCCAGCTCACGCTGCACAACGAAATGAGGTCGTTCGGCATGGCTACCTCCTCGCATATAGATCGACGCAGTCTAGGAAGGGCTAGGCCGCTCGAACACCCCCAGTTCGTCCACCTCGGGCACTCGCCACGTCGCGGCGCAACCCGCGCTCATTTCCCGCGCTTCTTCTTCCCCCCTTGGGCGTTTCCGCCGCCGCGATTGGGATTGCCGTCTTTCCAGAGGCGCGCCTGCTCGGCGATACGGCTCAGCGATTTCGAGGTCGCCGCGTTCTGCCCATCCCCGTGACCGCCGGAGCCATGGCCGTCGACCTGACTGGCGAGTTCGCGCGTCTTCTTCACGCCGACAGACTTCTCCATCCCCTTCATGGCGTCCGGCGAGTATTTGGCCGCCTTGTTGACGCCGCGATCCTTCTTGCTCTGCGCCTTGGACGCGAGTTCCTGCTTCGTGGGGCCATTCTTCTTCCTGCCCAACTGCGCCGGCATCTCCGCGGACGGCGCTTGCAGCCGGCTGATCGCCTGCCGCTGCGCGGCCTGCCGGGGACTGTCCGCGAAAGGTTGAGCCGCGACCGCTTGCACGGCCCCGTGAGCGGCAGCGGGACGGCGAGTCGGTGCCGTCTCCGCGGCGGCGTGGCGCTGGGTGGTCTTCATCGGCCTAGGCTCCTGCACAGAATCTGCACGGCCACCTTACTGACCCACCTGCTCCAGCCCCATCAGCACGACGCTGATTTCAAGCCGGCGATCTGCTGATCCCGAGCCGCAGACGCCCCCTCCTGCCGCGTCGCGGACCGGACCATCCCCCACATGCTGCTCGAGGACAGCTGGATGCCAGCGGACAGACGCTCCCCGGCGTCACGCCCGCGAAAGAGCTTCAAGGACGGCGGCGTGGTCGCGGGCATGCTATGGGTCACCGCCAGCAGTTCACCCTGAGCGTCTCTCGCCACCATGGCCACATCTGAATGGGGTAGCAGCAGCACCATGCATTCGCCAGTCCGCAGCTGTTCAATGGACTGGCTGAACACTGAACTCTTCAGCATCGCCAGGTACCTGTTCCGATCAACCCCAGGCGGCGGCGGGGACAGCCCTTTGCGGCCGGACTCCAGCCGATCCCAGCCCCGCCCAAAGAGCCCCGAGATCTCCAGCACGTCCGGTTCGCCGCCGAACACGTACCGGAACGGCGCGCCGCGTTCGACCGCGTCTTGCACCAACTCCGGCACTGACCGACTGTTCTTGTCGAAGGACGTGACCTGCTGCCCCGTCCCGCGTTTCAGCGCCTGTTCCATCGCCTGCGTGTCGCCGCAGTAAAGCAACTCCATGGCAGCCATGGCCGCTTCAGTGATGGGGACAGCCCTTTCATTGAGCCGAGGCAGGTAGCCGCTCAGAAGCCGGATGGCCGCTGCATCGATCGCCGGGGTCGGCGTTGCGGCCGCAGCGTGAGTGCCGCCTTCCAGTTCGTCGCAAGGACCAGAGGAAGGGACGGAATAGACATTGGAGGGAATCACGACAACTCCTTCGCCTGACGGCGGTTGTTGCGCCGCCGACGCGGCGCCGCACGCCGTCCAGTCGCCGGTTCGCCCGCCGGAGTTCCCGCCCCTATCGCGTGATGATGTCTCGATGCATCGGCGCCAGCAGCGCCAGCAAGCGGTTCTGCACCGTGAACGGCACCTTCTGCTCATCCATCGCAAGCTGCAGGTCCTCGACCAACGCGTTGAAGTCGGCCTTGTCCACGGCCAAGTGAGCGTGCGACTTCTTCATCGTCTCGCCCTCGTACGCGCAGTTCCCGCCGCTCAGCGCGCAGAACTGGCGGCGCAGCGATTCCTTCAGCGCCTTCGGATTGACGCCGTCGAACTTCTTCTGAATCCGCGGATCGGCGTACGCGCGATCGACCATGCCCTCGACGATGCGGGCGATGCCCTCTTCGCCGCCGAGGTCGCGGTACAGCGCGTCGTCCTCCGCCCAGGCCGCCAGGCCGGTCAGCAGCGCCATCGCCACGAGCACGCGCCGCGCAAGCGCCGCCGGCCACCAGGAGTCTCGAGAAGATCGCCTCATCCGTGCCTCCGCAGATGGCCGCGCCGTGCGCCTCAATACGCGAACTGGATCGACCCGTACACGCCGCGCTGCCGTCTGGGCTGGAGGCCCGGCACGACGCGCCCCAGGTCCACATAGGCCGCCGTCAGCGAGACATGCTTGTTCGGCGCCCAGGCGACGAACACATCCTTCCAGTCATCCTCGCGCAACGCGTCGCCGAGGACCGACGGATTCAACTTGTCCGGCTTCATCCGGTACTCGACGCCCACCGCCCATTGCCGGCTCAACAGATAGGCCACCGACACCTCCGGCGCCAGCGAGTAGCTCCGGCTCGCGCTCCCGCCGAAGCCCAGCAGCCCGTTCTGATTGGCGCGCGTCGCGCGCAGCGTGACGTTCACCAGCGTGCTTTGCGCAAGGAACAGCTTGCTCGCGCTCAGATAGACATCGATGCCGCTGCGCCTGGCGCCGAGCGCATCCAGCGTCGGCGCGAGACCGCCCGAGTCCAGGTGCTTGTATTCAACGCCCAGCGCGACCTGCGGCATCCAGGTGTCGGCATCCAGCACCGCGTCGCCGGCGAGGCGGATCTTGGCGCCAAGAATCGTCTGCTTGAGCCTGAGCCCCGGCAGGCCGAGCGCCGCGCCAGTGGCCGAGGCATTGAAGTCCTGCCGCGCGAGCGAGACCTCGGCGCGCTCGCCAAAGGCCACGGACGCGCCGTAGCCGGACAGGCTGTAGTCCTGCACCGGCAGCCGCGTGAAGTAGGCAGTGGCGCCGGTCTGGCCGCTGGTCGCGTAGCTGCCGGTCAGCGCCCACGGCGACAGACCGCCTCCGGCCGAGCCATCGATGCTGCTGATGCCACCGGTGAGCAGCAGCTTGCCCTGCGCCTGCGCAGCGCAGGCCAGCGGCACGGCCAGCAGCAGGGGAACGATTGCTCGGAGCAGGCGCGGTGTCATGGTGGACAGGGGCGTCGACAAGGCAAGACGGGGGGCTTCAGCGCAAGGCCCGCCCCCCGCCGGATCTCACCAGGCGCCGGTGTTGGGCATCGAGATCCAGGGCTCGGCCGGCGGCAGCGCCGGTCCATCCTGCAGCAGCTCGATCGAGATGTTGTCGGGCGAGCGCACGAACGCCATGCGGCCGTCTCGCGGCGGGCGGTTGATCGTCACGCCGGCGTCCTTCAGGCGCTGGCAGGCCGCGTAGATGTCCGGCACCGCATAAGCGACATGGCCGAAATTGCGGCCGCCGGTGTAAGTCTCGGGATCCCAGTTGTAGGTCAGCTCGATCTGGGCGTCCTCGTCGCCGGGCGCGGCCAGATAGATCAGCGTGAAGCGGCCGGCCTCGTGCTCGCTGCGGCGCACTTCCCGCAGGCCGAGCGCGTCGCGGTAGAACTTCAAGGAGGCGTCGATGTCGGTCACGCGGACCATGGTGTGCAGATACTTCATGAGCGATCGGAGGATGGCGTTGAGGGTGGGGGAAAGGGAGAGAACGAATGCCGCATTGTGGCCGCGCCCGGCGAAATGCGAAGGGCCGGGATCGCTCCCGGCCCTGGTTCACTGGCGCATGACCCTCATCGCGGGCTCAGCTCAACCGCACTTCGATCCTGCGCGGCTGCGCGTGGGCGGCCTTGGGGATGCGCACCCGCAGCACGCCATGCGTCAGCTCCGCGGCGATCTGGTCGGCGTCGAGCTCCTTGCCCAGCGCGAACGCACGGCGATAGAACTGGCGCGAGACCTCGACATGACCGGCCTTCAGGCCGTCGGGCAGGTCGAGCTGGATGTCGCCTTCGATGATCAGGCGGTCGTTGTCGACGCGCAGCTGGAGCTGTTCGCGCGGCACGCCGGGGAGGTCGGCGTAGAGCGTGATGCCTTGCGCGTCCTCGATCACGTCGACGGCGGGCTGGATGGCGTAGTCGTCACGGCGGCGGGCGGCCTGCGCGGACGCGCTGGCCGAGGCGGACACCGCGTCGTCGGCGGCGGGAGTGTGAACGGCGGTCGTGCTCATGATGGGCTTTCGTCTCGAGGGGCGGATCAGTGGATGTCGATGCGGCGCGGCTGCGGCGCGGGACGGCGCTTGACGGTGACGCGCAGCACGCCGTCCTTGTAGGAGGCCGAGACCTGCTCCGGATCGATGTCGTCCGGGAGGCTGACCACGCGGCGGAACCTGCCGGCGAAGCGCTCGCGCTGATGCACCAGTGTCTTGTCGGCGGGGGTGGCCTGTGCGGCGGCATCGGCTTGCGGCGCGGCAGCCTCGGAAGGCTTGGCGATCAGCGGCGACACGCGCTCGCCGGACAGGCTCAGCACGCCACGGTCCAGATCGACGCCGACAGTGGCGGGATCCAGGCCGGGGGCGAAGGCGTAGACCTCCACCGCTTCGGGCGACAGGCCGACGTTCAGGGCCGGATAGCCGCCGCGAGCAGTGGCGCGGCCAGCGGAGAACTCGAACAGGCTGCTCATCTCGCGCTGGAAGCGGTCGAGGTCGTTGAACAGCTCACGGGCGAACAGGGGACGGGACATGCGGGGCTCCTTGGCTTCCTGCGGTGGGATCGCGGCGGGTCTGTCCGCCATGACTCCCCAGCTAGGAGCGCGAAGCCGTGCTTCAAGATCTTGAAATCAGGGGGACCGCGTCCCCATATGCCGCGCCCGCGCCCTGCGGCGGGACCGTCTCACTTCAAGCGCAGAACATCCTGCTCGGTCACCGGCGAGGCCTGGTTGCCCCAGCTCTGCCGGATCATGCTGGCCACGGCCGCCATCTCGGCCTCCGACAGCACCTGCCGCAGCGGCGGCATGCCGAAGGGCCGCGGGTGGGCCTTCGTGGCCGGCGCATAGCCGCCGCCGGCCAGCATCTGCAGCACGTTCTGCGGCGCCTCCAGCGTCACCGCGCGGTTGCCCGCCAGCGGCGGATAGGCGGGCTGTCCGCCGATGCGGCGCCCCTGCCCTTGATCGCCATGGCAATCGGCGCAGTACTTCGCATAGACCAGCCGGCCCAGGCCGAGCTGCCCCGGCGGCGCCGGCTTGAACGCCGCCTTCTGCGCTTCCTCGCGCGGCAGACCGCGCAGGTAGGCGGCCATCGCGCGGGCGTCGCCGTCGCTCAGGTGCTGCAGGCTCTCGGCGACGACGTCGGCCATCGGCCCCAGCGCCGCCGCTCGCGGCGACCAGCCGGATTGCAGCCATTGCCGGATCTCGTCCTCGGTCCAGTCCTGCACGCCCGCAGCATGCGGGTCGGCGAGCGACGGCGCGATCCAGCCCTGCACGCCCACCCAGCCGCCGCGCAGTCCGGCCGCGTCCTCGAGCGCGCCGAGCCGGTTGCGCGGCGCATGACACTCGGCGCAATGGCCGACGGCCCGCACCAGATAGCGGCCTCGCCGCGCCAGCGCCAGGCCGTCCGCCTCGGCGCCGCCGGTCGTGACGCTGGCGCCGGGCTGGTCCTGCGACGGCACGCCGCCCGGCGTGAAGTACATCAGCCGCCACACCGCGAGCGCCGTCTGCCAGCGATAGGGCCAGCCGAGCTGATGCGCCGGCGCAGTCTGCCGCACCGGCGGCAACTGCCGCAGCCACGCGAAGATCGCGTCGGCGTCCTCGCGCGACATCTCGGTGTAGCTCGTGTACGGGAAGGCCGGATAGAGCAGGCGCCCATCGCGGCTGCGGCCGTGGTGCATCGCGCGCCAGAATTCGTCGGCGCTCCAGCGTCCCAGGCCGGTCTCGGGGTCGGGCGTCAGGTTGCTGCTGAACAGGGTGCCGAACGGCGTGCCCAGCGGCAGTCCGCCCGCCATCGGCGCGCCGCCCTTGACGCTGTGGCAACCGGCGCAGTTGGCCACGCGCGCCAGATAGGCGCCGCGCTCGATCGACGCGGGCGTGGCGGCCTGCGCTTCGGACGGGATGGGGCGTGCGCCCAGCCAGGCCTCGCGCGCCCAGGCACCGGCGATGAGCAGCAGCGCCATCAACGGCAGCGCGATCAGCAGGCCGATCAGCCCGCGGACGAAGATCCGCATCGGCGCGGCGGCCGCCTGCCGCGCCTCGGTCATGGCGACAGCCCCCCGCAGGCGAGCGGCAGCCGCTCGGCCGAGGCGGGCTCCGGATGGGCGCCGGCCGGCCGCGCGGCGAGCCAGCTCGCGACCAGGGCGACGTCATCGGTGGACAGCGCCTTGGCCACGCCGGCCATGCAGTCAGGCGCATGGGCGCGCCGCATCCCGTTGCGCCACGCGCCGAGCTGACCGACGAGGTAATCACGCGGCAGCCCCAGCAAGCCGGGGATCGCGGGCTGCCGGCCCGCCATCGACGGGCCATGGCAGGCGGTGCAGGCGGGCACGCGGCGCGAGGGATCGCCCTGCAGGACGAGGCGCTCCGCGCGCGCCTGCTGCTCCGCGCTCAGCCCGGAGGGCGCGGGCGCCGGATAGGGAACATCGAGCGCGGCGAAGTAGCCGGCGATCTCGCGCAGGTAGTCGTCGCTCATGTTGCGCAGCAGCCCGGCCATCAGCGCGTGGTGGCGGCGGCCGTCGCGAAAGCTCTGCAGCTGGTTGAAGAGGTAGCCCGCCGGCTTGCCCGCCAGCCGCGGGAAGTAGCCCTGCGGCGTCGCGCGGCCCTGCGGGCCGTGGCACAAGGTGCAGGCCTGGATGCGCTCGGCGATGTCGTCCGTGAGCGGACGCAGCGGGCGCGGCCCGCCCTCGGCGGAGGACGCCATGGCAGAAGCCGAAGCCGAAACGGTAGGCGGCGCTTCGCCGGCCTGCGCGCGGGCCGGCGAAGCGGCGGACAGTCCCAGGCCCAGCGCGGCGGCGATGAGAAGGCCCGGCATCGAACGCGGGATCATCATCCGGCCATCATCGCCGATCGCCGGCACTCAACGGCGCTGGTCCGGGCCCGGCCATTGCAAGGCCGCCCAGCCGTCGCGGCCCTGATGCTTGGCCTGGTACAGCGCGCGATCGGCCAGCGCGATCAGGTCCATCGCCGGCGCCTCGCCGTCGGCCACCGTCGCCACGCCGATGCTGGTCGAGATCGCCAGCTCCGCCGGCCGCGCGGCCCGCACCGCCTCGACGATCTTGGCTGCGACCTGCTCGGCCTCCTCGGGACGGTTCAGCCCCTCGAGCACCGCGACGAACTCGTCGCCGGCGATGCGCGCCACATGGTCGCTGCCGCGCACCGCGCGCCGCAGCACCTGCGCGAATTCACGCAGCACCGTGTCGCCGACGCCGTGACCATGCGTGTCGTTGATCGACTTGAAGCGATCGATGTCCAGGAACAGCAGCGCCATCACCCGCCCTTCGCGCGCCAGGCGGCGCTGACGCGTCAGCGCGCCGCCCAGGGCCTGGTCGAACTCGCGCCGGTTCGGCAGCCCCGTCAGCGCGTCGGAACTGGCCAGCCGCGCCAGCTGCGCCTCGGCCTGCTTCATGACGGTGATGTCGATGGACAGCGTGAAGATGCCCTGTACGCGGCCGTCGGCGCCAACGTCCGGCACGTAGACCGAGCGCAGGTGGCGCTGCTTGCCGAGCATGGTCGAGGTGACCTCGAACTCCACACGCTCACCGCCCAGCGACAGCGCCAGCTGCGCGCTGCGCTCGCCGGTGCTGGCCACGCCGAAGACCTCGTCGATGTGCAGCCCGATCGCGGCCTGCGGGTCCAGGCCGTACCAGGTGCGCAGCGTCTCGTTGGCGTAGCGCAGGCAGCGCCTGGCGTCGATGTAGGCGATGAACACCGGCAGGTTGTCGGTGACGGCCTTCATGCGGCGCTCGCTGGCGGCGACGCGCTCCTCGGCGCGCTTGCGCTCGGTGATGTCCATGGAGCAGGCATAGAAGCCCTCGAACCGGCCGCCGGAGAGCTCCGGCACGAAGCGCTGATGGAAGTGCAGCGTCTCGCCGTCGATGACCTGCTCCGCGTCGAACTCCACCGCCTCGCCGCGCAGCGCGCGCTCGAAGTAGGGCCGCATGCGCTCGGCGTTCTCGATGCCGCGCACCTTGTCCAGCGAGTGGCCGTCCAGCGTCGCCGGATCGACATGGAAGACGCGGCCGACCTCCGCGTTGGCGAAGCGCACCAGTCCCTTCGCGTCGTAGTGGCAGATCAGCGCGGGCACGTTGTCGGCGATGCCCTTGAGCCGGCGCTGTGTCCGCACCAGGTCGCGCGAACGCAGCACGAGCTGCGTCGTCGCCAGCAGGGTGAACAGTCCCAGCATCGCCAGGCCGGCGAGCATGAGCAGCTCGGTGTGGCTGGCCTCGACGCCCAGCCTTGCGCTGATGGCCGCGCGCTCGGCGCGCATGGACGAGGTCAACTCGCCCAGCACGTCGCGCAGCTCGTCCATGTGGTGCTGGCCCTGGTCGCCCAGGATCATTTCCATCGCCTGTTCCTCGCGGCCGGAGTCGTGCAGCCGCAAGGTCTGGCTGAGCTCGCCCATCTTGAGCTGGACCAGCTCGCGCACACGCGCCAGCTTGGCGGCATGGGCGGGATCCTGGTCGCGCTCGCGCAGTTCCTCGACGCGGCGGTCGAGGTTGCGCATCGCGTCGCGGTAGGGCTGCAGGTAGCTGGTGCGCTGCGTCAGCAGGTAGCCGCGCTGGCCGGTCTCGGCGTTGAGCAGGTCCTCCATCAGCGTGGTCATCGCCGGCAGCACGTTGTTGATGTAGTCGGCGCGGCGCAGATCTTCCAGCGTCGCGCGGGCGCGCCAGGCCAGCATGGTGACGATCACCGCCATCGCCGCCAGCGCCACCATCAACAGTCCCACGCCGCGACCCAGGCTGCTGCGATGGATCTGCTCGGCGGAGGCGCGCATGCGACGTCTTTGTCGGATCGTTCCCGGCCGCGGGCGCGGCGGGTGCTGCGGGCGATTATGGGCGCCAGCGTGCGCGCTGCGTCAAGCTGGCATCGGCCCCGGTAGAGCGCTCACGCGGGCGTGCGACAGTCCGGGGATGTCTTCGTCCCCGCTTTCCCCGCCGGCGCCCGGCCGGCTCCCGCTGCTGCGCCCGCCCGATCCGCACGGCCACGCCAAGGTCAGCTTCGTCGAGCTGTTCTTCGACCTCGTCTTCGTCTTCGCCGTCACGCAGCTGTCGCACACGCTGATCGGGCACTTCTCGCTGGCCGGGGTGCTGCAGACCGGCTTCCTGATGCTGGCGGTGTGGTGGGTCTGGATCTTCACGTCCTGGGTGACCAACTGGCTCGACCCGGAGCGCCTTCCGGTGCGGCTGTGCCTGTTCGCGATCATGCTGGCCGGGCTGCTGATGTCGGCGGCGCTGCCGCAGGCCTTCGGCGAACGGGCCCTGATGTTCGCCGGCTCCTTCGCGGCGATCCAGGTTGGCCGCACGCTGTTCTTCCTCTGGGCGGTGCGCGGGGCCGAGCGCCCGATGGTGCGCAACTTCCAGCGCATCGGCGCGTGGCTGTCGGCGACGGCGGTGCTGTGGATCGCCGGCGCGCTGCATGAACCGCTGCGCGTGCCGCTGTGGCTGGCGGCGCTCGCGATCGAGTACGTCGGCCCATCGGCCGGCTTCTTCGTGCCGGGGCTGGGGCGCTCGACGACCTCGGACTGGAACGTCTCCGGCGGCCACCTGGCCGAGCGCTGCGCGCTGTTCGTGATCATCGCGCTGGGCGAGTCGCTGCTGGTGACCGGCGCGACCTTCGCGGCCGAGCCGCTGACGCCGATCGGCGTGCTGGCCTTCCTGGTGTCCTTCGCCGGCAGCCTGGTGATGTGGTGGCTGTACTTCGACACCACCAACGACTTCGCCTCCGGCCGCATCACCCGCAGCGACGACCCGGGCCGGCTGGCGCGGCTGGCCTACACCTACCTGCACCTGCCGATCGTGGCCGGGATCATCGTCAACGCGGCGGCGGACGAATTCGTGCTCGCCCACCCGTCCGGCCACACCGACCTGCGCACGGCGGTCTGCCTGCTCGGCGGCGTGGGGCTGTACGCGATCGGCGTGGGGCTGTTCAAGCGTGCGGTGGTCGGGCGCTGGCCGTGGTCGCACGGGCTGGCGGCGCTGCTGCTGGCGGCGGCCGGCCCCTTCGTGCACGACTGGCCGCCCGTGGCCACCAGCGCCTTCGCCTGCGCCGTGCTGGCCGCGCTGGCAGCCTGGGAGCGGGCGTCGCGGGCGGCGTGTCTCGTGCCCGACAGCGCGGCCGGGGAGACCGAACCTAGCATCGGACCATGAGCGCTTCCTCTTCCACCGCCAAGTTCATCGCCAGGTTCATCGCCGAACCGCACCCGGCCGATGCCTTGTTCCCGCCGGCCGCGCGGCGTCTGAGCGTCGAGGTCGAGCCCGGCGTGCGCATCCACGCGCGCGTCTGCGGCGAGGGGCCGCCGCTGCTGCTGATCCACGGCCATCCGCAGACGCTGGCGATCTGGCACCGCGTGCTGCCGGCGCTGGCGGCGCGGTTCAACGTCGTGATGCCGGATCTGCGCGGTTATGGCGATTCGTCCAAGCCCGCGGGCGCGGCGGACCACGCGAACTACAGCAAACGGCGCATGGCGCTGGACCTGATCGGCGTGATGGCGGCGCTGGGGCACACGCGTTTCCGCGTGCTCGCGCACGACCGCGGCGCGCGGGTAGCGCACCGGATGGCGGCGGACCATCCGGCGGCGGTCGAGCGGCTGGCGCTGCTGGACATCGCGCCGACGCTGGCGATGTACGAGCAGACGACCGAGGCCTTCGCGCGGGCGTATTGGCATTGGTTCTTCCTGATCCAGCCGGCGCCCATGCCGGAGCGGCTGATCGAGGCCGACCCTGCCGCCTATGCGCGGGA
>Ga0102591_1001292_pt1 | contig 35617 bp, 42 predicted proteins | sample AraplaCol_mCL_r2_2_FD_76860 | JGI IMG/M metagenome (GOLD analysis project Ga0102591, IMG submission 76860) | Arabidopsis root microbial communities from North Carolina, USA - plate scrape MF_Col_mCL_r2 (SPADES assembly) (version 2) | ecosystem: Host-associated > Plants > Roots > Endosphere...
GGATCCAGTGGGCGATGGTCGCCACCGGCGCAGAGTCGGCTTCGAACGTCAGGTTCGACTCCGGCTTCAGTCCGGTCGGGTTTTCCGCCACCACGTCCGCGCCGTTGGTGAAGCCCGTCTCGCGCACGAACTCGATGGAGTTCGACGAGGTGCGGACGACGTTGATCAAGTCGCGGATGGTCAGACGACGCAGGCCAGGGGCGATGATGCCATCACGACGCTGCGGAACGATGAGGTCGCCGGCCGACGCGCCGTCGCTGGTCACGACCGCCTTCACGTCCATGTGGAACTTGCTGCCGCCGCCACCGGAGGCACGCGCCGCCCACGCCTGGAATTCCTCGTTGGCGACGACTTGGTCGCCCATCGACTGTGGGCCAGCGAACTCGCCGCCACCCTGCTCCAGCTTCGCCACCAGCTGTTCGGCCGACTGCAGACGCGCCTGCAACGCACCCTGCTCGGTCAGAAGCTTGTCGACGCTGGCGCGGGTCTCTTCGGAGAGCTTGGCGTGAGCCTTGATCTCCTTCTCGGCCTTCTCGGCCTGCGCCTTCACCTGGTCGTTGATCTTGTCCAGGGTGGCTTGGATCTGTTCGGGAGTTGCCATGCAGATGTTCCTCAGTTTGCGGAAAGGGGATGCCGCAGAAGCGCGGCGTAGCACTGCTCGGTTGCCGGTTCGTCCCGGCGCTCGGTGGGATCTCCCTCACCGCTGCCAGCGGGGTCACCCGCGCTGGACTTGAGTTCGCTGATGAGCCTCATGGCTTCCGCCTTCGGCATTCCGGACGCCCGCAGCGCCGACTCAATCCGGCGCACGGCAGAGGCGCTCGTTTTGCCCGCGCCGCGCTCGACCTGGTCGGACGGCAGCAGCTCGTCGGCAAAACCGCCGTCGATCGCGTCACTGCCGGCGATCCACGTCTCAGCGTCCATGAGCTTGGCCATCGCCTTCTGGTCCTGCCCGGTGCGGGCTGCGTAGATGTCGGCCATGGCCCTGTCAAAGGGTTCCAGCGTCTCCGCGTACTCCCGCAGGTCGTTGCGATTTCCGGCGGCGACCACCCAAGCGTTGTGGATCATCAGGAAGCCAGCTCGCGCGATCTGGACGGTGTCGCCGGCCATGGCGATCACGGAGGCCGCTGAAGCCGCCAGACCCAGCACCTTCACGGTCACCTCGCCGTCGTGCTCCCGCAGCAGGTTGTAGATCGCTAGGCCCTCGAACATGTCGCCGCCGGGACTGTTGACGTTGACGACCACAGGACCCTTACCCAAGCTACGCAGCGCGCCGGCGATCCGCTTGGCGGTGACGCCCTCACCGGTCCAGTAGTCCTGGCCGATGACGTCGTACACGCTGATCGAACGATCAGCTTCTTCGTTCGCCGCGGCGCGCACGCCCGGGTTCCATCGATCCAGTGCACGGGGCTGGATTTGGCTGCTGACGCCCGCGCACACCCTGCCCTCCGGCGCTCCCGGCAGCTTCTTGATCGTCATCTGTTCAGTCCTTCTGTGGCTCGTCTTGGAAGCCCAGGAACGCACGAATGGCGGCCCGGGCCTGATTTGCGTCGGACGCCTGCCCGAGGCTGTCCAGCGTGGTCATGGCGCTCTGAACCGTCAAAACTGCGGCGTTGCCGCCCATCGGCTCCCGGTCCTCGAGTTCACGCACTTCATCGCGTGTCAGCACGCCGTTATTGACCATGGCGGTGTAAAACGCTGCGCGGCCGGCGCTGTCGGCGCGCAGCAGCCCCTCCACCGAGAACTTCGGATAGAAGCGCGCCCGGTCTGAGGACGTCATCAGGTCCTTCGCAATCGCCTGCTCGATCCGCTTGAGCCAGGGCGCCAGCGTGAATGTCAGGAACCCGATCATCTGCTGCTCGATGCCGGTGCCCCAACTGCTCGACTTCTCGGTGTGGCCTACCATCCACGGCGGCACGCGGAACCAGCGACAGACTTCCTCTACGCTGAATCCGCGAGATTCCAGTAGCTGCGAGTCGGCAGGGTTGATGCCGATGGTCCCTACATCGGTGCCGCCCTCCAGTAGCGGTGTTTCTCCACGTTCGACAGAGCCCAGGACGTTCTGCCGAAACTCGTCACGCTGATTGGGCTTCAAGAAGGCGGCGACCTTGTAATATACGGTCTGCAACATGCCGTTGCTGAACGTCCTGGCGGCCGCTCGATCGGCCGCGATAGCGCCCCCGAACACGTGCGCGCCGTAGGCGATAACTGAAACGCCATTTTTTCCGTCGAGGGTGAAGCCGGGAATTTCCCAGATCCGTTCGCGCGGGATGACTCGCTGCCGCCCGTCTTCCTCCGTGTACCGCCACTCCTTCCTACCATCCGAACCCCGGGAAACCGCCAGACGGTTCGGGTTGAGGAACTGTAGGCCAACGACCCTGCCGCCGATCATCAGTTTTTCCGCGCGCCCCGCTCCCCGCAGCAGCATCGCGGCGACCGTGGCCTCCCAATACACCGACGCTGCCGAGTCCGAATTGGGTTGATCGCGAATCACGAAGTGCAGTGGATGCTGTGGGGCCGGGCGCTTCCCGCTGGCGGAGCGCTCGTACATGCCCAGCGGCAACGTGGCGATCGTCTCGGAGATCAACCGTACGCAAGCCCATACGGCAGAGACCTGCATCGCGGTCTCGGGCGTCACTGACACCCCGGCAGGACCGCGCGCACCGGTCACCGCCGACCAGCCCGCTTCATCGGTGAGCGCAAGAGGGATGCCAAGCCACGCTCGGACAGCGGTCGCGATTCGCCCGGGTTGCTTCAGCGCCACGGCCGTCATGCTTGGCTCCTGATCGGCGCGGAGAGGAATCCGTCCATGTCACCCTCGTCTTCGCCTGTTGGCATCGACAGGCCGATACCCATCAGCAGCGTGGCCATATCGTCGATCTTGTCTGGCGAGCGCTTCTTGTCAGGTTTCATGTTCAGGTTCCCGTCCTTCACGGCGATCAGGTTGGAAGCGCACCAGTTCAGGACCGGGTCGTTTCCGTGTTGGATGCTCTTGCTGATGTAGGCCCTTTCCAGTTCCTGCATCGCCGGGTGGTAGTTCTTGGTGGTCTGGTTGAATTCGATCAGGGGGTGGCCGTCAGCAAGCAATCGCTGGCTGATCTCCTGGGCATTCCATCGGTCGTACCCGATAGCCAGCGGAGTGAACCGTTCGATGTCCTCCCGGATGCGGCTCTCCACCACGGCGTAGTCTGTGACCTCGCCCTCTGTGACTTCGATCAGCCCCGCCGCCACCCAGCCGGCATAAGGCACGACCCCGCGCTCGGTACGCGCGCGAATGGCATCCGACGGGACAAAGCGTCGGCCCCACGTGTAATAGACCCCGTCGACCTTCCAGACCAGCCGCCAGGATGTGAGGTCGAGCGTACTTGCCAGATCCAATGCGCCCCAGCAGGGGTGTCCAGCAAGCCAGTCCAGATCGACCTTGCCGCCGCACCGCTGCCATTTCATCAGGTCAACCCAGCCAGTCGCCGACGACGCCGGCCGGTTGAGGCGCTTGATCTTGAACTCGGCCAGCTTGGACGGCATCTGCCGCGCCTCGACGGCCTCCTTACGGATCGCCTTCAACAGGTGCGGATTAGCGTCCATCAGCGGATTGGCCTTGGGCCACGCCGATTCGTCGAACTCGTCGTCCTCATCGTCCACCGCAAAGAACACCACCAGGAAGTGGTCGGCCGACTCACCCAGGATGCCCTGGAGCACCTGCTTGGCGAACTGTCGGATTTCCCCCCATGGTCCCGGGTTCGTATAGCCCTCCGTTGTGGTGTAAAGCCACAGTGGGTTGCTCCGCGCGCCCGCAGCGGAGGTAAGCACGTTCAGCAGGTCGGCTGACTTGTGTGCGTGGATCTCATCCAAGCCCACGTGCGATGGGTTCAGGCCATCCTGCGTGCTCGCCTTCGCATTGATGGGCTTGAAGCTCGCCCCAGTCTCCACACGGCTGATGGCATTGGCCCAGCAGGCCAGCCCGAAGGCCTCCTGCAGGTCCGGGGTTTTTTCCGTCATTCGCTTGGCGACGTTGAAGATGATTCGCGCCTGGCTGCCGGTTGTGGCGGCCGAGATGATCTGGGCGCCCTCTTCCTCTTCGCAGCACTGGCAGTACAGCAGGATCGCCGCGGCCAAGGTGGACTTGGCGTTCTTCCGCGCCACCGCGAACAGCGCCGATGTGAACCGGCGGCTTCCGTCCAGGTTGCGGAACCCGAATAGCTGCACCACGAAGAACACGTGCGAGCGGTGCAGCTCGATCTCCGGCCGAGCCCACTTGCCCTCCACATGCGGCAGCTTCTCGATGAAGTCACAGGGATCGCAGGCATGCCACTCGTCGAACAGGAACGGCGGCCGCTTTCGGCTGGCGCGCTTGAGGTCGGCTAGGAACCGCTTTCCCGCGAGCCGTATCCATTTTCCGAACTTCTTTCCCTTCTTGTCGGCTACCGCCTCTTCGGCATACGCCGTGGCGATCCCGACATAATCACGCACGGGTCTTCCGCTTCGCCCCGTTGTTGGCAAAGGCGTTGCCGGACCTTTCGGTGTCACCGGCAGGTCTCACCTTTCCCTGGGCTACCGGGGTCAGGCCGAAGTCGTTCATGAGGCCGCGTACCTGGGCCACCATCGAGGCAACCGGCGTCTCCCCGGCAGCGTAGAGCTGGACCGTCTTCCCGTGCAGGGCGCACAGCTGGCCGAGGGCCGACAGGCCGGCCTCGGTCAGGAGCCTGTTTGCGTGAAGAATCGGCGCCAGCCGGTCCCATTCCTTGATGGCGTGCGCGTTGGGAAGCCAATCCGGAGCGGGCGGAACCTCTGAAACCAATGGGAGATCGGCGACCTCCGCTGGCGCGTCCCGGTCGGGGCGATCCGTCCCGGCAACCACCTTCAGCGATGTGGGTTTGCGGGGGTTTGCCATGACTGTTCCAAGGGCGGGATGGCCGCACGCGAAAAAACGGTTTTTCTCAATTGACGGTGCAAATAAACAGAGGGGCGCACGTATCGGAGGCGGTTCAGCTTCAACTTTTAACCCGCCCCTCCCCGGTCGTCCCGCCGACGGTCCAATCTCGCGCGCGCGCGCCGGTTCCCGAACCCGCCGTCCTCGCGCGCGGTCTTCGCGCTGTGGCACGGTCGGCATAGGCCCTGCAGGTTGGTGAGGTCGTTGTTGCTGGTATCTGCGTCGATGTGATCGACATGGCTTGCTGCCCGCGTCCTGCCCTCAGCAAAGCAAACAACACAGAGCGGTGACTGGGCGAGCACCAAGGCGCGCAGCCTTAGCCAGTACGTAGAATTTGTTGCCAAGGCCCGCTCGGCCTGGCGGTCTCTCGCCGGGGGCGCATGTTGCTTAACCGGCCTTGCATGAGGCCGGTGCTTGGGCGCCCGCGCCGGCATCAGTATGGCTTTCCGTCCAGGTCCAAGCGCTGCGGTTCTTCTCCATCCGCGTCGGGGTTGCCAAGCTCTTCCCCAAGCAAGAGCGCCACCGACTGAACAAGCAGACCGATCTGCTCAGCCTGTTGAGCGATGTGCCGACCTTGCTCAGCGATAGTGACCTGCTGCGCCTCAATGGCGGTGAGCAGACGTTCCGAGCAGGTCATGGAACCACCGCTCTATCCGCAGTAATCACGGCTTGGCAGGAGTTGACGTGGTCGTTGGCGTCACGCCCGACTTGAACAACAGCTCCCGCAACCTCTGCTCGTAGTTGGGCGTGCGCATCACGTTCGATGGTGCCGGCGACGGCTTGGGACAGGAGGCTGGTAGTACAGGTGGCGAGGTCGTCGCGCAGCTGGAGGTTACCAGTGCGCAGGCCAGCCACAACAGCGTCAGGGACGGTCTCGGCCGCAGCCCGGTCTTCTTCATGCTTTGCTCCGATGGTGGCCATAACGTCGGCTTGGCCGTGTTCGATGGCTCGCGCGCTCTGCACCTGCGCCACGACCGCTACGGCCTGCCTCGTTTCGCCCTGGGAGACGTTGAGATCGGCAGAGCGATCTCGCCATTCCCAGCCAAGCCAGAACGAGGCGATCGCTAAGCCAACGACAAGGGCAATGTGCAGACGACTCATCCGCTTACCTCCGGGGGGATCACGGCGCCAAGTCCACGCAATGAGGCCTCCAGCGACAGGACGCGCAATCGCAACCGGTGCGCTTCCTCCTGCGCGGCCATACGCAGCCTCATCTCATCGGCGAGCTGCTGGCCCATCTTGATTTGACTTGCCTCCAAGCCTTCGACTCGGGCGGTCAGGCCGGCAATCAAGGCCACGCTGCCATCTGATTCGGCCTTGTCCTGCTTGCGGCTCAGCACCGCGCCGATGAATTCGCGGGCGATCCACAATGCTGCGGCACCGCCGGCAAGCCACCAGGGTGCGGTCGTCTCTTCCATCAGGCCACCTCGGCAATAGACCGGACGACCGCACCAACGGGTCGGACAGCATTCATGGGGCGAGCACCTTCAGCGCATGTGAATACCGGGCCCGGCGGCCGGCCGCGCCGGTCTGGCCGTTGTTGATGCGCTCGGTGATCGTGTCGAACTGCCCGGCGTCCGCGAGGCGGTTGAGGTTTCGCGTCTCCCAGTACGCGCCAGCTGCGAGCGCGCCCCACTTGGGCAGCTCCAGCAGCTCAGGCTGCGCCTCAAAGTCGGGCACACCTGCAATGCCCTTGGCTCGCAAGGTGTCACGCATGCCGGCGTAGTTTGCCTTGCCGGTGTTCTGGATCGGGCCGCGACCGCGATACCGCCAACCATCGCCGCTGGCCTCGGCGCCGTTGCCCATGCGGCCGGCATACGCGTTGTTGGCGATGGCCTGGGGCTTGCGTTCCAGCGCGCGCGCCAGCTGATTCGGCACCAGCGGCCTGGCTTTCGGGTTCGCCGCGTACCGGCACGGCCAGGTGTTGGCCAGACCCTGCGCGCTGTAGTTGAGGTTTTCCACAACCTTGGCAAGGCCACCCGACTCGTGGCCCACCTGAGCCAGGAACGCCGCTGCCCTCTTCGGGGTGGCGATGCCAAACACGCGGAACGCGGTGTTCAGCGGTTCCGTCCAGACGGCGGCCACGGCGGCGCTACAGCCCACCGCCTGCTGGATTGTAGAGGCGGTCAGGATCATAGGCGTCCGGGCAAAGAAAAAGCCCCCGGCGTCAACCGGAGGCTTCTATGTCATCGTGCCTGCAAATGTACGAGGCAGGTGTGCACCTGTCAAGATCGTTTGTGCGGAACTAGAATCCGGTCACACAAGCTGGGGGCACACTCCATGGAATCCATCGACACTGCTGCACTAATCAACCATTTGAACGTTAAATGGGCCGGCCGTAATTGTCCGCTGTGCGGTGGCGGACCTTGGGAGGTGCAACCGCTCGTCTTTCAGGTTACTGCGTATGTCCCTTACGTACAGCCCAACCTTCCGGCCCTACCGCTCTGTCCAGTCACCTGCAAGAACTGCGGCCACACGGTGTTTATCAATGCCAGGGCAGCTGGCCTGGTGAGTGACAAGCCAAGCCTCACGCTTCCACTGCCCACGCTTCCACCTTTGCCCAAGGTCTCGACCATTCCACCAGCGGCGCCGATTCCGCCCGCTCCAAACTTTATGTGGCCGAAGCCACCAGCTCCTACGTCGCCTGCTCCTATACCGCCTGCACCAGGGCCATTGCCCAACCTTGGGTTTCCGAGCAAGCCGCGGGAGCCGAAATGAATCAGCCCAACATCATCGCCGTCCCGACCCAAGATGTAGTTGGCTATAAGACAATCACCAACATTCCTGTTCCGCTCCCAAGGTGGCTTGCAATCAAAGGATCGATCCGGGCCTCGGCCGGTTCTCCTTGGGTTCTGCAGCAACTTGCGCCCGCAGCCCTCGGAGTTAGCGCATCAGCAGGCCTTGGCCTAATGTCTTCGAGCGCGACCGATCGCGACAAGTTGATCCTAGGCTTCGTTGCGGTCGGGACCTTTGTCCTTGCTATTGCGCTATACGCTGGAGTGCGCCAGCAACGGAAGGTCAAGCAGCAACATGTTGACAGCATCATTGAGTCAATGGACGCTGTGGAAGAGCCGTTCGATCTACCTCCCTGCGGCCCTTTGCCGGACCTCTCCTTCCGCGGTCGCATACGGGCAGCCAAAAAGGCATTCAAAAATCCGCCATAGCGCTACGCAGCGATCGCCAGCCCTTCGATCCAGCCCCTCACACGCTGAAAGCCCATCTCAACAAGGCTAAGGTACTGGCGGTTCGAGACCGCTCGATGGCCGCAGTTCGCCATCAGCATGATCGCGGTCTCGAATCGCTCCACTTTTCTGCGACCCTTCCCGCAGTGGTAAGCACGCAACGCGCAAGCCATGGCCACATTGTCGCGGGCAATGCTTGACACGATATCCTCGACGATCTGAGCACGACTGTCGGATTCAAGCGGCTTGTACCCCTGTGCCCTGCCCGGCATGTCGCCCTTGTGCTCGATTAGCACGGCCAGCACGTTTTTGGACTGATGCCCCAGATAGTCGCAGTCGCGGTGCAAGGCATACTGCCTGCCCCAGTGCTCCAGCTCAGCGCGGACGTAGGCCCCAAACGTATCAACCTGCATTGCCCTGCTCCTCGTTATGTTGGCGGGCCGCCGACGCTGGGCCACCCGTGATCCGCACCACCACCTGACCGCCCGGGCGGCGTTCGTTGCTGACGAACGGGTGGCTGATGAAGCGCTTGTCGTCAATGCCCAGCACCTGCGCAATACCGTCGCGGTACGCCTTGAAGCGCAGCAGCAGGTTGTCGTCGTCCGGCAGCACCTTACGGGGCGCCTGGTGGAAGGTGATCCACAGGTGCAACCGGCCCTCCGGCAGCCAGGCGTCGCGCCAGCCAGCCTCGAAGGCCAGGACCACGGCAGTCTGCCGGGCTGCCTTCGTAGCTTTGGACCGATCGCGCCAGTGCACCCTCGCGTTCGGCGACAGGTCCTTGCTCGGCCAGGGCAGCACCAGCTCCAGCGCGCGCTCAGCCATTGGCCACCTCGGCCCAGCCGGCTCGCCGTGTGTCATGCCGCATGCTCCCAGCTGGCGACCAGCCGCTGTACCCGGCCGCCGCGCGCCAGAAACTGCTCCACGGTCTCGCCCTCCATGACCTTCGGAGCCTTGGCCGGCGCGGGCGTGTTTGCCGCCTGCTGAGCCACCCGGGCAGCGCGCGTCCGCACCGCGGTTGCGGTGGATTGCCTTAAGGCATCCCGGCGGCCCCTGCGCCTGGCAAGCTCAGCGTCGCTGGCCTTGGGAGCCCGCTTCGCTTTCCCGGTGCTCTGGTAGGTAGCGTCGGTGCCCAGGCCCGTCTTCGCCAGGAAGCCACAGCGGACCAGCGCCGGCAGCGTGTTGCGGACGTTCTTCCGCTCTTCTGCCATCCCGACCGCTGCCAGGCCCATCCGCTCGTACAGGCCCTGCGTGGTCATTGCTTCATCCGGCACGGCCTCGAAGACCGCTCGGATGCTTTTGGCTCGCTCGCCATACTCTATGTTCACGCTGCTGCCCTCAATTCATTGACCAACGTCTGCTGTGCGATCAGCTCGTCGTCGGTGCCGTACGTTTCGTGGAAGACCCGGGAGCCATCCATCAGGCTCGGGCCGTAGATCTCGCGCATCGTCGCGAAGGTGTTGCCGCCGATCGGGTGGCGCCGGTGGTGCCAGGTGCACAGGGCAAACCCGTAGGCGTGCCCGCGGCGGACGTTACCGCTCTTGGCGTGGTTGTAGTCGCAGCCATAGACCACCAGACCCGGCTCCAGCAGCTGCTGGGTAACCAGTGCCAGGCAGGCCATGCACGGCCCCACCTTCGACGCCTCGATTCGGGCGCCCTCGGCGGCTGTCGGTGGCGGCGCCTTCGACCACATCAGCGCGCCACCTTCTGGCGTGCCTGCCGGCGAGCAACCGCGCGCTTCTGCTTCCGTATCTCGGCCTCATGCCGCTTGGCTTCGCCCAAGTAGTAGTCATGGCGCTCCTGGCGCTCTCGGGAGCTGAACTGAACGTCCTTCAGCGCCGTCTCTGCGGCTGCGCGGAACGCCTTGGCCAGCATCGGCGCGGTGACGCGCGGGTCGTGCTTGAAGATGTCCAGTTGGTTATTGTCCGACCGCATCAAGGCGCGCCCCCAAACCCGAGCTCTGCTGCGGCGCGCTCCATCGCCTCCCGGGCAGATTGTCGGTCGCGCACCTCCGCCACCCCAACCGCCGCTGGAGGCAGCGCCAAGGCGGGCTCCGGCACCGGCTTGCCATCGACAACATGGCGCACCGCGCGCTCGTAGGCGTCCTGCAGCATGCGCGCTTGGTTGTAGCCGTCCTCGCTGGCGTAGACGTGCAGGTCCAGCAGCGACCGAACCAGCACCGTGAAGCCGCACTGTGCGCGCCCGGGGCGGATCTCCTGCTGCACCTGCGCCAGGGCGGGCACGTCAAAGCACATGGCGCGGAAGCGCGGCGGGTTCGGCGGCCAGTCCAAGGCATCGCGCATGCAGGCCGACAGCCCTGCTGCGAGCTTCTTCGGGCTCAAACCGGTAATAACCTGGAGCCAGACCTCGCCCGCGGTCGTCAGCGCGCCGCTCTGCGCTACCGGCGCCGAGCCGTTCGCCCTGGCCCACTTACCCGGGAACATCGCCGCCATCCGTTCCCACAGCGTCCACAGAGCTGCCACAGCGCGCGAGTCCGGGTCAGCCGACGACAGAGAATTCGGCGTCGACGATTCCTGCGCCGCCAGCGTGGCTACCACCGCCATGCTGTCGCTGTTGCTGGCTTCGCTCGTACTGCTCGCGGAGCTGGGTGACGTGGTCGGCAGAACCGTGGTGAGGCTGCGCATGCGCTGCTCCGGTGGTTTGGTGGGCAATGGGGACAACCGGCAGCGCCAGGCCAGCGGCCATGGTCTGCCTCAGGGATTCGTTGGCGTCGTGACCGGCCGCGATCAGCGCGGTCAGCTGGTTGCGAACCTGCAACCAGCCCTGGACGGAGAGCGGACGGCGGCAGGCGCGGCGGTGACGGACGAACCTGGTGAGGACTTCGCGGTCGACGCCCTCGGGCACCACGCCGTACCCGGCCAGCTCCGCCGACTGCTCCAACTCGGTCAGCGGTCGCTCGCTCGCCTCGCCCTCCGCCTCGCGGTGTGATGGTTGCTCTTGTTTGCTTTTGGTTGCTTTTGGTTCGGGTGCAATAGCTGTTGCACCCTTTGACGGCCCTTTTTGCACCCTTTCCGACATCGTTTTGCACCCTTCGACGCCTTCTTTTGCACCCTTTGCAAAGGGTGCAATTTCTGCACCCTTCATCCATTCGGGGTTGATCCGGTACTGCCGAGTCCGACCACCCTCGCCGAAGCCACTACGGCGGCCGCCGATCCCTGAATTGACCAAGACAAGCCACCCTGCGGTCTCCATGCGGCGGAGCTGGTACTGCACCGATCGTTCGGACTGGCGCGTCTTTGCCGCCAGCCGAGCGATCGACGGGAAAATGTGCGTACCGTCGTCGTGCGCGTGGTCCGCCAGAGCCAATGCCAGCAGCATCTCGCCGCCGCCATTGGGGTATCGGTCGAAGACCATGCCTGTCACCCGTGCGCTCATCGTTACAGCCCCAGCGCCAGGTTCTCGCCCGGGGCCACTGGCCACCAGGTGCAGGCGCTGCGGCCACTGACCGGGCACGGCATGGCCGGGCCACGCCAGACCTGCTCGGTCTTCAGCAGCTCAGGCAGGCGGCGCGCGAGCATGTAGCGGTCCAGGCCGGTCAACTGGGCCAGCTTCATGCTGGTCAGCCCCGGGTGCAGCTTCACCGCGGCGGCCGTTTTGGCCTGCTGGTCTTTCTGGATGCCGCTGGCGGCAATGAAGTCTGCAGCGGCGTGGCTGGTGCCAATGTCGGTATTGCGTGCGGGGTGGTTCATCGGGTGGTCCTCGTCGCCGGGTTGCCCTTCGCTGCAGCGCGCGCCACGTTCCGCTCCAAGCGATGCGCCATCGTCCGCAGCGCGCGGGCCTCGCTGACCATCAGCGCAGCTTCGTCGCTGTCGATGTGCCGGTCGGCCATCGCGTCCACGGCAGTGCCGGTCAGGCGCCCTACCCGCGTGGTGATTTCCAGCAGCTTGAGCTGCACCGCCGCGACCTCATCTGCCCAGCCGCCTTCGGGCGCCGGGGGCACCACGTCAACGGCCATCCCGAAGCGCCCGGCCAGCGCCTGCATCCACTCCAGGGCGTACTCGCTACCGCCGGCCTTCTCCTGCATCCACTCGGTCAGCAGTTCGGCGATCTCGATTGATACGGACTCGCCTTCCAGCCCGCGCAGCTTCGCGCGCAGGGTTTCCGGGTGCATGGTCTTGCCTCGGCGGTCGGCCAGGTAGGCAGCGGCGTCAGCCACGCCGCCGGGCGTCTTGCGCACGGAGTTGTAAAGGACATCGAGCCAGCTGAGGTTGGAGGAGCGGCAGGTCATGGTTCACCTTGGGAGGACGGGTGTTTCAAGGTTTCGGACTGAGCCCAGGCAGCGCACGATGGGCGCCATGGACGAATTCAAATCAGGGATCGAGGGCGTCGCCCTTCTTGCGATACGCTGGAAGTGCCAACAACCACGCCCGCAAGGAGGGCGACATGGAGCTGATAGAAGACCCGGTGTTCTTGAGCCTCTTTGCGCAGGTGCAGGTGATGGACGCGGTGCTGATGGCTTCCGTCAAGGCGCACCCGCGACCGGCGGAACTGCTGGCGCACATCGAGCAGAACATCGCCCTAGTGCGCTCAGTCAGTGCTACTCGGGCAGTGGAGGGCCCGACTGCAAGGCTCGCGGACGAGAAGCTGAGTCCGCAGGCGGACGGGTGGTTGGAGTACGCTCGGCGAGTGCTAGGGCAGGACTGAGGCTTTGGGGCTCTCGCGAATGCTTGGAAAGCTCATCGGAGAACGCCCTTGAAGCACGCTCGCCTTCGGCCCGGGCCTCCAGCTCGTGCTGGGACGGTCCGTTGATCCAGTCCCGCAGCCACAGCCGCGCGTTCCACTTGTCGGACAGCGCGCGCATATCAGGCCACCTGCACTTGAATGACGCGCTCGGCGTCGGGATCGTTTGGGGCGATGGCCGCGACCGGTTGTTCGGACTGGTGCCCGAGAAGCTGCAACACCTGCGGCAGTGCCGGGATCCCCTGCTCCTCCGGCCAGGATTCGACCTGTTCGACGGGCAGTTTCAGGACCTTGGCAAGGTGGGCGTCGCTGTTCAGGCCCAGCTTGGAGCGCAGCGCGCGCTTGCTCATACGGCTGTCGACCAAGGCGGCGACTGCCTGCCGATCGGTTTGGAGCGGCATCGGGCCGAAAACGGTCGGCAGAAGCTCGAACCGGCTCACCGCACCCTGAGTGGCGAGGTCGATCTGGATCGCTCGCTCGGCCTTGATGGATGTGGTGCCCTTTTCCCACTGGGAGACCAAGCCTTGGGTGGCGGGCGTGCCCGTTGCCGTCAGCAGCGCGGCGAATGCGGCCTGCGAAAGGCCCTTCTCTTTGCGGTAGGTAGGGATGTCCATACGCTCAGTATGAGCGCCCCTGATATTACGGTCAATAGTGCCGCTATTGGCAAATCATGAACGCATTAATTAGCGTTCCTCATATGGAAGCATCACGCAAAGCGAAGCCCACTCCAGCTGACATCGCCGCCGCAGCGCGGCTGAAAGCGGCATGGACGGATAGGGCTCGTTCACTCGGCATCACCCAAGAGAAGCTGGCGCACGAACTGGGGATCACCCAAGGCGCAGTCAGCCAGTACCTCAATGGCAAGATCCCGATGAACTACCGAACTCTGAAGGTGTTCGCGGCATCTCTAGGAATTGAGGACACCGCTATCAGGAAGGATTTGCCGGAGCAGCAGTACAGCTCCCCCACTCCACCCGACGACGCTTGGGATGACATCGTCGGGTATTCCCAGGCTGCAGGCTTGGGTGCTGGTGCCGAGGCCGCCGAGTACGCGGAAACGCACAGCCTAAAGTTCAAGAAGACCAGCCTCCGCCGTCGCGGGATCTACGGTCGAGACCTTGCTGTCTACTACGGCAAAGGCGACAGCATGGAGCCGACCATCAAGGACGGCGACGCGATCCTGTTCGATACCTCAGACACCCGCGTGGTCGATGGACTGCTCTACGTGATCCAGGTCGATGGCATGGCCCGCCCCGAGTACTTCGTGAAGCGCGCCATGGTGCTAGACACCGGCGTCTACTTCCAAAGCGATAACCCGCATGGCGACCACCAGTGGCGTAAGCCGAAGCCCATGGCGTCTAAGCGGCACCCGATCACGGTAATAGGCCGTGTCCACTGGATTGGCGGCTGGGCGGACTGATCTACCCGCGTTCTCAGCCCATGCGATAGGGATTTCGTAATGTCTGACATTGTTGCGCTACAGATTAGGTACGACGGCCGGGACGCAGAACGACACGAGATCGAACTCGGAGCGCTTGGTGAGTCTCTAAAGGGCGTTGCTCGCGTAGTCGGGATAGCTGGAAACTTCGCTGTTACTGGCAGGTTGGCGTACCACACGCAGGCGATGGACGTTCGCGTGATGGTCAAGGAGACGAAAGCAAACTGCTTCTCTCTGATCACGGTGCTGCAGTTCGCGCAGCAGCATGGCCTTCTCCAGGGTGGCGTCCCTGCATTGATCACCGCGCTGGTTTCAATCGCGATCGCGCGCGCCTCCAGGAATAAAGAGGAAATGAAGCATCTCAGCGACAACTTAACCAAGGCAATCGAACTATCTGCACAAGGAAATGCAGAGACGGTCTCGCGTATGTCGGAGATGGTTGAGAATGTTGTCGCCGCGATGGCGCCAGGATTGCGTCAGGCAGTCGAGCCTGTCGGCGTGACCTGCGCGAGTATGCGCATTGGGAATGCCACGGTCATAACAGAATCGATTGCCGCATCCATTCGAGAGGACGAGCCAGAAGAGTTTGATGTTGAGCGAGAATTCGTCGTCAGACTCACCGAGCTTGATCTAGAGAATGCCACGGCTAAGGTCCGCTTTGAGGACGCTGACGCCAGTAAGGGCAAGCGCATTCGCGCAGTCATCACGGACCCAGTGCTTGCTGTATCCCCTAACCCTTATCTAAGTGCCTTCGTCAGCGGAGCTGCCATCAAGGTTCGGGCCAAGGTCGGCCTTAGAGACGGATCGATCGTTTCGATCTTCATCAGCAATACCCCTGGATGACCACTGCCCTGCTGCGGCGGGGTTTTTGTTGCACCATGCTCGCTCCTGGGTCGCCGATGACCAAGTTCAGAAAAAATGATGCAACGATATAAGCGGCACTATTGACGAATAGGATTAGCGGCACTAATCTTTGCCCGCCGCCCCAGTAACCGCCCATCCGGGCCGGGGCACGGAGACTTCCATGCCGCACCTCACCGTCAGCGCCCGCGCCCACGTCGCCGTGGAAGCGCGCCCGCAGAACAACACCGTCGTCCTGAAGATCGGCGACGTCACGCTCTCCCTGGACAAGGGAGAAGCCCAGCGCATCGGCGAGGACCTTCTGGCCCTTGTAGCGGACGGCGCAGAGAGCATCTCCGGCCCGGTCATCGCGACGGCTGACCACAGCAACGACGCCGTTGTAATCAGCGTTGGCGGCCGCGACCTGCTGCATCTGGCCCCCAGCGCGTGGACCTCCCTGTGCATGCAGGGATCCAGCGCCGCGCTTGAGCTGGGCCGCAAGGGCCTCCGGGTCGGCCTGCGATCCCCGCAGCTGCTCCTCGGCAACGCCGACCTGGTGCAGGTAGTGGCATGAGCGCCACCATCCTCCGATTCCCCACCAACACCGCACAGCGCGCCAACAGCGCCGGGTTGGCCGTGGCTGTCGCTGCGAAGCGCATGGGCTACCGACCTCACCATGTCGCCCGCGCCGCAGCATTGGCGCGTCGCGAGGTGCTGGACGGCCACAAGAGCGCCGCCCGCGCCGTGGCCGACATGACCCGCGACCTGTCCTATGGCGCCCGAAACACGGGAGGCGATGCCGCATGAGTGTCTTCGTCTTCTTCCTGGGCGTGCTGATCGGCGTCGGCGTCACCGTCGCGGTAGCCGCCTGCTGGATGGAACGGCATCAGGCCGCGCACTTCGAGCAGCTGTTGAACCAGATCAAGACCCTGGGACCGCGCGCATGACGGCAGCACCTGCCCAGTCCATGACCGTGGCAGCCACCGTGCGCGCCATGCGCCGCGCAGGCGCCGCCGGCGAGCCGGTGCCGGCGGCCGAGGTCGCCGCGTGGGCGCGGACGTTCATGGTCCAGCTGTATGGGCCGCAGAAGCCCGTACGCCTGGAGTGCCGGCCAAAGCATTCAGCCGAGCCGTGGATGCAGGCGGAGGACGGCGACGTGGCGCGTGCACGCCACCGTGGCCTGGACATCCGCGCGCTCTACCTGCACCCGAAGCCCGAGAAGCCCACCAAGGCGCACCGATTTCGCGAGGGGAATTGCCGCGACTGCGGCGACGGCGAGTTCTACGCCGGCCCTAATTGCGAGCCTCCCACGCCGACACCCGACAGCCGCGCCGCCCTGCCCTTCGATCCGACCTGGTTTCGCGCGCCGCTCGAAGCGCTGATCCAGATCGCCAAACACCGATTCATCGGCGTCCCCGACTCCATGAAGTGGAAGTCCGAGGCCCGCTACCTGCTCGAACGACTCGACCAGTACGACGAGGAAACGAAGTGATGAATCAGGCCAGCCCGTCAGTCTCCGATGAGGTTCCGCGCCAAGTGATGGGCCGTAAGCAAGGCCTCGTCCTCGGACTCGAAGACCACGCCCGAGATGTGGCCACGAGGCCCGCTATCAACTGCAACCTCTTCGACGCTTACTCCCTTATCCAAAAAGATCAGCTTCACCGTGTAACGGCGCCTGTTGAAACCAAATCGCCGCTCGACATGCCTACCGACTTCGCGTTGAGCCACCTCTTTCGCCTCCTTTGTGCCGCTAGCCCAATCCTACAAAGTGCCCGCGCGCAAACCAAGCCGGGATCGACCACGTTGGCGAACATCACCCCGCCGCGCGACCTGCGCACCCAGCTGCGCCCCGCGCCCGAGGAATCGACCAATGGCTGATGGCTCACGCTCCTTCAACTTCCCAGCGCCCCAGAAATCGGAACTGGTGAAAGCTGTCGACTTCTTCTGCGGGGGCGGTGGCGCCACCGAGGGCGCCGAGCAAGCTGGATGTGAAGTGGTGGCGGCGGCGAACCATTCGCCCACCGCAATCGAGATTCACGCCGCCAACCACCCGAGGACAAAGCATTTCTGCCAGGACCTCCAGCAGATGGATTTCTCGCTGTTGCCTCACTTCGACCTGCTGCTGGCTTCGCCCGCCTGCCAGGGTCATACCCATGCGCGCGGTAAGGAGCGGCCGCACCACGACGCCACCCGGGCCACGGCATGGGCAGTGATTGCGGCCATGGAGCTTTGGCTGCCCGAGGCCGCAGTGATCGAGAACGTGCCTGAGTTCCTGAAATGGAAACTCTTCCCCGCCTGGTGCGCTGCGCTGGTCGCGCTCGGCTACGCGGTCAGTCCCCATCTGCTGGACGCCGCCGACTTCGGAGTGCCACAGCACCGGAAGCGCGTGTTCGTCGTCCTGACGAAGAGCAAGCACCCACTGGAGCTGCGCCTGCCGCGTCGCGATCATGTGCCGGCCAGCTCGTTTATCGACTTCAACGCCGGCAATTGGTCCCTGATCGAGCAGCCCGGCAGGTCCGCCGCGACCTTGGCCCGCATCAAGGCTGGCCGCGCAGCCTTTGGCGACCAGTTCATTGCACCGTACTTCGGCAACGGTTCTGGCCTGACGGGGCGAAGTCTCTCGCGCCCTATTGGCACTATCACTACCCGGGACCGGTGGGCTGTCATTGATGGCAACCGCATGCGCATGGTCACCGTTGACGAAGCACGTGCCGCGATGAGCTTCCGGCCTGAGTACAAGCTGCCGGTGAACAAGCGCGACGCCATGCACATGCTAGGCAACGCGGTCTGCCCACTCGTTGAACGCGACGTCATCGTTGCTCTGAAGGAGGCTGCCTGATGGACACGATCGGCCAGGCCAAGCACACGGCGCTGGTGTTCCTCAGCGAGTGCCGCAGCCGGCGGCACGGCCACGGGTTCTGGTTCGTCTTCCGTGGCGCCCAGAGCGCGCGGCGCCGTGCAGCGGCGCTCCTTCGGCCCGCACCCGTTGCGCCGGCCGCCCTCCCCGCACAGATGGAGCTGTTCGCATGATCCACGTCGGAGACTGCCTGGAAGTGATGCGCGGCATGGCCGACGAGTCCGTGCAGACCTGCATCACCAGCCCGCCCTACTTCGGACTTCGAGACTACGGCGTGGATGGGCAGATCGGGCTGGAGGCCACGCCGGGCGAGTTCGTCGGCCGCCTGGTCGAAGTGTTCCGGGAAGTGCGGCGCCTGCTGCGCGACGATGGCACCCTGTGGCTGAACTTGGGCGACAGCTATGCAAGCAAGCCCAACGGCAGTATCGGTGCCACAGGTCTGCAAGGCGGCCTATCGCCCCATGTGTCCGTCCGTCAGGCCCACGCTCGCCGCGCGGCGCGCATCCCGGAAGGGCTGAAGCACAAGGACCTGATGGGCATCCCGTGGCGCGTTGCCTTTGCGCTGCAGGAGGACGGCTGGTATCTGCGCCAGGACATCATCTGGTCGAAGCCGAACCCGATGCCCGAGAGTGTGGAGGACCGCTGCACGAAGGCGCATGAATACCTGTTCCTGCTGAGCAAGTCGTCCGATTACTACTACGACCAGGACGCCATCCGTGAGCAGGCCGCACCGAGCAGCCTCGCCAGGTGGGCACAGAACGTGGACGGCCAAGCCGGCAGCGAGCGTGTGCCGGGGAAAACCAACGGCGCGATGAAAGCGGTCGGCGGGCGCTCGAAGCGGGACACCTTTGCTCGAGCTGGCAAGGTCGCGGACCACGTGCTGCCCGGCCAGACGGCTGCCCAGCACCGCTCCGACCGAGGGGACGACACCTTCGACATCGCATCGCGGAACAAGCGCAGCGTCTGGACAGTGCCGACCATGCCCTTCAAAGAGGCGCACTTCGCGACGTTCCCGGAGCGACTGATCGAGCCCTGCGTGTTGGCCGGTGCGCCAGCCGGGGGCCTGGTGCTTGACCCGTTCATGGGCGCAGGTACGACGGCCGTGGTCGCCGAGCGCTTGGGGCGGCGGTGGCTGGGCTGTGAATTGAACCCCGATTACGCCGCAATCGCCGAGGCCCGCATCCGCGCGGTGCAGCCCGGCCTCGCCCTAGGAGATGCAGCATGACCCAGCGACACATCAGTCACCCCGAGGGCCTGCCCAAGTGCGCCGCCGGCCACAGCGCGCGCCACATTCACGACCTGCGCGGCCTCGCCGCCGGCGGCGGCCACCTGGTCGAATGCCGCTGCCGGGCTACGAGCAAGCACGCGGAGCCCGACGCGGCCCTGGCAGAATGGCGGCGGATCAACCGGGCACCTCGTAGCACCCGGAAGGTGCTGCCGGCGATCACCGGGCCGACGGCCGACAACGTAGTGCAGCTGGACTTCGGACTGGCCCCGCCCTCCCCGCCGCGCCAGCGAGCCGGAGGTGCCTATGGGCGCCGCTGAACGCCTGCCTGAACTCTTCACCGAGGCGGCGGCCGCCGAGTACCTTGGCGTCGCCGAGGTGACCCTGCGCCGCAGGCGCGCCGCCGGCGAGATCGGCTTTACCCGCATCGGCCGCGCCGCCAAGTACACCGAAATCCACCTGTTGAACTACCTGGAGCAGCAAACGTGTCAACCCGCTTCCGCCTCGGCGACTACTGGCTTGAGCAGCGCAAAGGCTCCACTGTCTGGCAAAGGGCATGGCGGGATGCGTCAGGATGCAAACAGCGCGCTTCGCTTGGCACAAGAGATTTTGAAGAAGCCAAGGTAGCGCTGGCACAGTGGTTCGTCGAAAACGCTGCCATGAAGGACCAGGCCCCATCAGACGTGCTGCTGAGCACCGTGCTGACTCGGTATATGCACCAGCACGGTGACGCCCTGGCCAGCAAGGAGACGGCCAGTCGCGGGGTCGATCTGTGGTCGGAATTCTTTGGCCCGGGAGCCACCGTGGCGGACGTGACCATCCCCCGACAAGAGCAGCTGCTGAAATGGCTAGCCGAACGTGGGTATTCGGATGGATATGTCCGCCGGGTGCTGGGCGTCGGCAAGTCTGCAATGAACCGGGCCTGGAAGCGCGGCGAGATCACGCAGGTGCCGTTCGTGGAGCTGCCACCGGTTGGCGAGCCCTACCCGCATTACGCTACCCGGGACCAGATCGTGCGCCTGTTGAACGCCGAGATGCCAGAGCACATCTGGGCCTACTTCCTCATACGACTCTGCACGGCATGCCGGGGGGACGCAGCGCGCGATCTTCAGCTCTCTCAGGTAGACACCGCCGCTGGCCTGGTCCACCTAAACCCTGCCGGCCGGCGCCAGACAAAGAAGTATCGGCCAACCGTTCCGCTGCTGCCATTGCTATCGAACTACCTGGAGTTGGCCAAGCCGGAGGCCTATGTCGTCCATTGGCATGGCCGCCACATTAAGTCCATCAAAACCACGTGGCGGAAGCTGCGCAAACGTGCTCTGTTACCCACTTGGTTCGTCCCAAAGACCCTTCGCCACACGTTAGCTACTTGGCTACGCCAACGTGGCGTGCCTGCATGGGACGTGTCAGGGCTGCTTGGGCACCATGCAGGCGGCACAACGGACGCATATGCAAAGTTTGACCCCGCATACATGGGTGCCGTCCGCTCCAACCTCAACGAGATTGTTATGGATTTAGCGGAGGATGTCCCAAGACTGCGATCGATAGTGAGTCAACAGTCATAATTTTCAACCTTCTTCTCGCAGCTTCAACAACCTCACTATCACGGAGCCCATTTGCGGGGAGGCAGCGAGCCGCGCCAGTTCGTCCTTCAAAGCGACCCGGTCGAAACATACGTACTCTTGATCTGCCGTCACTATGGTGCAGGGGTAACCGTCGGGGCTTTGCCGCCATTCCGCTACACTCTCGGACTTAGCCGGCGTGGCTTTGATAACAACCGCAAGCCACTGTTTCCTAGGCGACGGGTCCAAAAGCGCCCTGAGCGCATTGGTTGACGCCATTAGCGTCTTGAGTTCTACCCCAAGCGCACCCTTTGTGGCCAACTCGAGCGAGGCACTGAACTCGTTGAGCACGGAACGAATTTCATGCCGCTTGTACTCGACTGCCCGTGCGGCGAGTATTCCAGCCTGAAATGCATCTTCGAATTCTTTCATTTCGTTAGGCTCTCAGTAGACGGCCAACAATGGGCCGGTGATCAAACAAACTCTTCCTGTCCAGCAGAAGCTTTTCCAACCAGGGCGAAATATGGGCTCGGGTAGTGTGCTCGTCCAATGCCAACCCATCAGTACCGGTCAGCAATCCAAAAGAAAACATCATCTGATCAAACGTGTGCCACCGCGTGGTGTCGCCCGAATGGAAGTAGTAAGTACCCTCATCCGAGCACGAATGTCCCGCGTCACGCCGGTACGACGAAAGGTGACGCCAAAATGGGTTGTACAGCAGATCAGGCTTCTTCTCAGAGCGGCTCCGATCGCGCGATGCACGCAAAGCAACGCACATACCATCGCTGAAGGGTTCTTCGTTGTAGTCTCCCATCAGCACAATCTGTGCACTCGGGTCAACCGCGAGTAGCCCATTCACAGCGTTCCGCAGAGTCATGGCGTACAAGACTCTCTTGACGTCGTTCGTGTCTACGTTGAGCACGCTGGGCCAGTGGGAAACCAATACATGCAACGGCTTTCCACCATTGCATGGCTGAAGCTCGAACCGTTGCGCGACCCTGAAGTGTCCCGGCCCGTGTGCCGCCACCACGTTAACCTCCGAAATCAATGTGAAGCGATCCGGGTTGTAGGCGAGGCAGGTATCGAAGTTCGACCGCGAGCTTGCAGCGGCTCCAGGTGCCGTACATACGAAGTTCCGCAATTCGGAATGGATTGCGAGGTAATCGATGTCGGTCTGAGAGACCTCGCAGAGCCCCATCACCTCAGCGCCCCATTTGACGAGTTCGTCAATCGCGAATGCCGCATTGACGCGGTCTGAGCTAGAAGCACGGTCCGAATCAGCATTGGGAGACAACGAGGTATTCCACCAGGCCAGCCCGAGTGCGGGCAGGCAGTCTTCATCTTCATCGACTGCTGTCACCGCGTGGCTCTCCGTGCCGGCCTGAGACCAGCTTCCCTAGCGACAAATCTTACACTTTTGAGTTTGCCTCAGCATTGAGGACTTCTGGGGTCATTTTAGGGTCACCTTGCGTGCCCTACGACCAATATTTTCCACTTAAGGCCTTATGAAACATAGTCTTAAGTGGTGGGCGGTACAGGGTTCGAACCTGTGACCCCTACCATGTCAAGGTAGTGCTCTACCGCTGAGCTAACCGCCCGTTTTTCACTACTGCGCCGTTGCGTTTGCGTCGGTGCAGGCCGCGTATATTACGGACGTCCTGCGTGAAGAGCAACACTTTTGTGAAGGTATTTCGCAGCGTGCCGTTCAGCCGAGGCTGAGCTCCTTCAACTGGCGGATCTGGTCGCGCACACGCGCCGCATCCTCGAACGCCAGGTCGCGTGCGTGCTGGTACATCTGCTGCTCCAGCGCCTGCAGCCGCTTGGCGATCTGCGCCGGTTCCAGGCTGCGGTAATCCACCGCCTCTTCGGCGACCTTGCCACCCCGGCCCTTGCCCTTGCCGCGTGCTTCCTTTTCCGCCGCTTCCGAACGCGCGCCTTCCAGCACGTCCACGATCGGGCGCAGTACCGACTTGGGCACGATGCCGTGCGCCTCGTTGTATTCCACCTGCTTGGCGCGACGCCGGTCGGTTTCCTCGATGGCCGCCTGCATCGAGCGGGTGATCTTGTCCGCGTACAGGATCGCCTTGCCGCGCAGGTTGCGCGCGGCGCGGCCGATGGTCTGGATCAGCGAGCCGGTGGAACGCAGGAAGCCTTCCTTGTCCGCATCGAGGATGGCCACGAGCGACACTTCCGGCATGTCCAGGCCTTCGCGCAGCAGGTTGATGCCGACCAGCACGTCGAACTTGCCCAGGCGCAGGTCGCGGATGATCTCCACGCGTTCGACGGTATCGATGTCCGAATGCAGGTAGCGCACGCGGATGCCGTGTTCGGTGAGGTATTCGGTGAGGTTCTCGGCCATGCGCTTGGTCAGCGTGGTGACCAGCACGCGGTCGCCCAGCTTGATGCGCTCGTTGACCTCGCTCATCAGGTCGTCGACCTGGGTGCCCACCGGGCGGATCTCCACCACCGGGTCGATCAGGCCGGTCGGGCGCACCACCAGCTCGGTGATCTCGTCGCCGGCCTCGCGCAGTTCATACGGTCCCGGCGTGGCCGAGACATAGATGCTGCGCGGGCAGCGCGCTTCCCACTCTTCGAATCGCAGCGGACGGTTGTCCAGTGCAGATGGCAGGCGGAACCCGAACTCGACCAGGGTTTCCTTGCGCGAGCGGTCGCCCTTGTACATCGCACCGATCTGCGGAATGGTCACGTGCGACTCATCGATCACCAGCAGCGCGTCCGGCGGCAGGTAGTCGAACAGGGTCGGCGGCGGCTCGCCGGCGGCCTTGCCGGTGAGATGGCGCGAATAGTTTTCGATGCCGTTGCAGAAGCCGACCTCGGCCATCATCTCCAGGTCGAACTGGGTGCGCTGGGCCAGGCGCTGCGCTTCCACCAGCTTGTTCTGCTCGTACAGCTGCTCCAGCCGCACCTTGAGCTCGGCCTTGATCGTGTCCACCGCCGACAGCACGCGTTCGCGCGTGGTGGCGTAATGGGTCTTGGGGTACACCGTATAGCGCTGCAGCCGGCGCAGGCTTTCGCCGGTGAGCGGGTCGAACATGCTGATCTGTTCCACTTCGCCATCGAACAGCTCGATGCGCACCGCTTCGCTGTCCGACTCGGCCGGGAAGATGTCGATCACCTCGCCGCGCACGCGGAAGGTGCCGCGATGCAGCTCGTATTCGTTGCGGGTGTACTGCAGCTGGGTGAGGTGGTTGATCAGGTCGCGCTGGTCGATGCGCTCGCCGGTGGACAAGATCAGGCGCAGCGACAGGTAGTCCTCGGGCGCGCCCAGGCCGTAGATTGCCGACACCGTGGCCACCACGATCGCGTCAGGGCGCGACAGCAGGGTCTTGGTCGCCGCCAGCCGCATCTGCTCGATGTGCTCGTTGATCGAACTGTCCTTCTCGATGAAGGTATCCGACGACGGCACGTAGGCTTCCGGCTGGTAGTAGTCGTAATAGCTGACGAAGTACTCCACCGCGTTGTGCGGGAAGAACGCCTTGAATTCACCGTACAGCTGCGCGGCCAGGGTCTTGTTCGGCGCCATCACCAGGGTCGGCTTCTGCACCTGCTGGATCACGTTGGCGATGGTGTAGGTCTTGCCCGAGCCGGTGACGCCGAGCAGCGTCTGCTTGGCGATGCCGGCCTCGAAGTTGGCCGTCAGCTTCTCGATCGCCGCCGGCTGGTCGCCCGCCGGGGAGTACGGAGATACAAGTTCGAAGCGATCGCTCATGGTGCCGCCATAGACCGGGCCTTCCATTATACCGAGGGCTTGGGTGACGGCCGGCTGAGGGGCAGCCCCACACCCCAGGACGGTGATCGCCGATGGGCGTCAGTGGCGGCAGGGAACAGGGTAGACGCTCCCGCAACCGGAGCCCGCCATGCTGCCCCCGCGACGCCACTCACGCCGCCTGCGCGGCATGACCCTGCTGGAGCTGAGCGTAACCCTGGCCATCGCCGCCCTGCTCTGCCTGCTCGCCCTGCCCTCGTTCAGCGACGCGCTGGGCCGGTGGCGCGCCGACATGCTGCGCATGCAGCTGGTATCGGTGTTCAACAGCGCACGCAGCACCGCCATCACCCGCCATGCGCCGGTGGCGGTGTGCCCCAGCGACGACGGCACGCGCTGCGGCAGCGACTGGAGCCGCGGCTGGCTGATACTCCTCGACCCGGCCACGGGCGCGGACCTGGCCACGCCGGAACGCGTCCTGCAGTTCCGCGCCGGCTACGACGATCATGGCCTGCGCGCGACCAGCAGCCGGGCACGGCAACGCCTGCGCTTCCAGGGCGATGGGCGCAGCAGCGGCAGCCCGTTGACGGTGGACATCTGCGCGGGTGGACGGCTGCACGGCCAGGTGGTGGTGAACAACGTGGGGCGCACGCGCTCGACGCGGGTGCGCGTGCCCATCGACTGCCCGCGCTGAACCCCAAAACGACAAAAGCCGCGATTGCTCGCGGCTTCTGCTGGAACTGGCGCCCGAAGTTGGACTCGAACCAACGACCCCCTGATTAACAGTCAAGTGCTCTAACCGGCTGAGCTATTCGGGCGGGAGGCGCATTGTAAGGAGCGCACACCTGCCTTGCAAGCCCCGCCGCGTCCCTACCAGCACTCGGACAGCGCTGCGTCGGCCGTCTTGACGTTGGCCTGGTTCACCGACAGGTTCCCGCATTTGTCCTTGGCCTGGGCCGTGCCGGCCGTCGCGGTAAGCGTGAACGTCCGCGCGTCGGTGGCCATGCTCAGGGTGTAGGCCGCGGTTCCACCTTCGCGCGGCGACTGGATGGTCGCCCCGCCGTTCGGGAACGTAAAGCCCGCATAGGTGTTGTTGACCGTGTGGAAGCGTTCGGCCATTGCCGCGTACTCCACCAGATCCGCCTTGGCCTGCGCACGGCGTGACTTGCGCACGTACTCCGAATAGCTGGGCACGGCGATGGCGGCGATGATCGCCACCACCGCGACCACGATCATCAGTTCAATCAGGGTGAAACCGCGGGCGCGGCTCCGCGAAGCCTGCATCATCACGACCTTCATCACTTGATCTGCCTCCAGGACTGACGACCACAGGGGTACGGCAGGTACATCGGCGGGGCACCGGCCACGCTGACCTGCATCATGCACGCCGATCCCGGCGGCGTCGGCGGCGGGTTGCCGCCGCTCTTCTCCGGCGCACCCAGGCGCGGTACGACGGCCGTGGTGACGTCCCGCACCGGTGCGTTGCCGCCGGTGTTGAGCGGAAGTGCAGCGGTGCCCTTGGCGGGATTCTTGCCATCCGGCGTACCCAGGCGCACCTGCGACAGGGCCGCCGCGCCGGTACCGGTGCTCAGGCCGAACAGCCAGTTGGAACCATCCACGGTGCAGCCCCCGGACACACCGACCTTCGGCACGTAGGTCGGCATGAACACCACGCCGGACGTCACCGTTGGATTGGCCACGAAGCGCTCACCTGCAGGCAGGATGACCGTCCAGCCCGCGTTGCCAGCCGGCGCGTCGCCCATGGTGATGGTGCGTCCGTCCGTCCCGGTTTCCACCGTGATCGGCCGCAGGTTGGCAGACGTGAGTGTATCCCTGGCACTGGCAACGGACTTGCCGCTGACGTCGTTGACACCGTACAGCCCCTGGATGCTGGTATCCACGCCGTCTTCGACGTAGGAGAAGCTGCCGGTACCGAACAGCAGCATCACCCCGCCGGCCGGGCCAGCGGTAGCCGTCAGGCCGCCCATGATGGGCTGCCGGTAGGTCAGCCTGTCGGTTTCAACGTGGGTATTGGTAGTGAACACCGGGAACGCGGGCGCGGCGTCGCTGGTGAGATCGAACTTCCAGATCGCCCCCTTCTGGTCGGCACCGTAGACCGTGTCGGCAAAGCCATCACGACCGCGCACATCCTGGCCTGTGCCGCTCCAGCGGTCGACCACCACGATGTTGGTCAGGCCGTTGCGCCCGGCCGGCGCGTTCCGACCGGTCTCCTCCACCACATAGGTCTTTACTTTCGGTGCACTGCCGGCCACCAGGTCGACCACGAACAAGGCCGCTTTGCCGTCCTTGCTTTCCACGCCATTGCCGAAGATAGCCTTGAATGCAGGTGCTCCACCCGGGCCCCGCACCGGCACGATCACCGGCTTGCCCAATACGAAGCCGATATTGTCGCGCACCGCGGCATCGAGCGACGGGTCGAAATCATTCAGTTCCCACAGGCGGCTGTTGGCGCCGAAGGCCGTGGGATCGGTCACATCCAGTGCGAACACGCTGCGTCCGCCCGCGCCGGCCGTGCCGACCAGTGCAGTCTTCCAGCCACTGTCATGGATGTCGCCTACCACCACCGGACCGTCGACGAAGTAGCGGTGTTCGAAGCTCGAATCTTCCTGGGCGGATGCATCGTAGGGAACCAGCAGGTTGCCCATGTGACCCAGCGCGGTGGCCGGCACGTAGCCGAACACTTCCTTGCCGCCCTGCGCGTCCTGCCGACCGTCCGATCCCATGCCGCCGTCGAACGCATGGAGCATGCCGTCGTTGGCGCCGGCATACACCATGTAGCGTCGATCATCGCGCTTCGAGGCCAGGTACTCGACGTAGCTGTCGCCGACGTTGCCCAGCCGGCGATAGCCGTAGTCATCGGTGGGCGAGCTGAGCAACGGCGTGGAATTGATGATGTCGCCCAGCACCGTGGTGCGGTCGCGCAGCTTGCCCTGGAAGCGCATTTCCTGCGACGTGTCGCCCAGCAGGTAAGACACGGCCGTAGCCTTGTCGGCAAGCGTATCCAGGCCATTGCAGCGCAACATACCGCCGTAGAGGCCGGAGGGCTTGCTGCACAGGTCGGTCAGCTCCAGGTTGCTGGCGCTGAAGGCCTGCACCGCGCCATCCTTCGCCATCCAGACGTTGCGTGCGGTCGGCCTGGGCATTTGCGCCGACGCTTCCCACGCGGTCTCGGACACGATCGCCCGGGTGGTAGGATCCACGCTGAGCGAATACGCGGTAAGCGTGCTGTACCAGTCCGAGCCGGTGGCCGAATAGAACGGCTCCACCGAGATCGATCCCTTGCCGATGCGCGCGCCGACCAGCGCACGGGTGCCCGACGGCGTGGCGCCCTTGGACACATTGCTGATGATGCGGCGCATTGCCGAGGTGATGTCCGACGCCTTGGTTGCGTTGACCATCTCGCCATGCGTGTACAGCACCGCTTCCCACAGCTCGTCCACCGCGCCCGGCGCGTTGTCGACGGTGCTGGTACCGAACGTCGGCTTCTGCACGTACGGATCAGGCACCAGCACCCACGGGCGCTTCTCCTCCGGCACATAGGTGACGCCGAACTGCGTGCCCAGCGTGCCCAGGGTGACGCCGTAGAAATTCATGTGCAGGCTGGTCTTGCAGTCCAGTTTGCCGTCCGGGCACTCCTTGGGAACGGGGACCGCGTTCTTCTCAAGGCCGGGCACCAGCGAGTTGTCGTAATACTGCGCGATGCCGTCACGCATGCGCGTGGTGTTGCCGGTTTCGTTGATGAAGCCGTCGGTGAACAACATGCCGGCATTCTTCTGGCAGCTCAGCAGCACGGGCGGATTCGGATCGCCTGCGGACTTGGTCCGCTTGAACTGGTTGCCCAGGTGGGTGGCGGCCGACCGGTTGGGCGTGGTCGAGGTGGCACGCATCCGCGTCATGATGTCGGTGAGCAGCGCCTTCTTTTCCGTCTCCACCGTCATGTCGTACATCTTGGCGGTTTGGCGGTCGTTGATGCGGAACCAACCCACGCGGAGATTTTCGGTTTCGTGCAGGGCATTGGTCGCGGCACCGATCACCGAGTCGCGACGGGTGCGGTAGAAACTGAACCAGTTGGCGAAGTTCTTGATCGCGGCCTCATACGATGCGGTATCGCTGCCGTCCGCGCCGAAATTTGCCTGCCGGATCTCGTACTTGTACAGCGTGCCCGGGTAGCCGCCGGCGGGGTTGGTGATTTCAACCGGCGCAGCGGTGTAACCGTAGCTGGCCGGCAACTTGGTCTTCAGATAGAACGTCGCGGGGAAATACGCGACGTTGGTGGAGCACCGCTGCGTCACAGTGACCGCCGTGGTCACTTCGACAAAATCGGCGACGCTGCTCGTCTTGGCATTGCCGTTCCTGCCGGTGGAAACGTTGCATACGTTGTTCCGGATCAGCGTGCCGACCGGGATGACCATTTCAGGCTGGAACACGAATTGCCAGTTCGCCGCCGTACTGTAGTCCGTCTCGGTCAGGTTCTTGTCCAGCGTGATCTTGCTCACCGCATCACCTGGGCGCGGATCCACCGGCGCGCTCTTGGGATCGATGACCTTGTAGCTCGGCGCATCCTTGACCCCGGTCTTCCAATCCGGATAGATCTCGCGCGGATCGAAGTAGGCCGGATTGATGTCCGGCGAGCGTACGAAGCCGTACGCATCCAGCGGTGGAAGGGCGTCGTTGCCGCGACCATACGGGGGGGTCGTGTAGTAGTACATGGCACCGTTGTTGGCATAGCCATACGGGTTGCCATTGGTGTCGAAGAAGCCCCGCCCCGAACTGCTGGACACCCACCGGAACACGCCATCGCGGGTGTTGTTCTGTACTTCCCAGAACATCGAGCCGGAGTCGTCCAGCGCCATCAGGAACGCCGGCGGCACGCTCGCCTGGATGTTCAGGGGCGACTGCGACAGGGTGCCCTGCCCCTGCTTGGCCAGCAGGCCGTAGGTCAGCCAACCGCCAGCCGCAAGCACGCCGACCGAGGCCGCGACCATCCATTTTTTCTTCTGCGAAGCCATGGCCCGCGTCCTCAAAGTTTGAATACGGTATCGATCACCACGGCCGATGACACGGCAGCGGGATCGTCGGTCGAGAAACCGGTGATCTGGTAGATGGGGGTGGTTTCGTCCAGCGCCTCGCCCATGTCCAGGGCGGCCTCGCCCACGATGCACTTGTCGATCTGGCGGACGTTGACCTTCGTGGTCGTGCCGTCGGGGACGTCGTCCTCGGCCCACTGCACCGGGTCGTAGCCGTCGTCGCAGGTGCGATTGATGTCGCCCTCGGCGACCAGTGCGCCGCTTGCCGCATCGGTGCGATTGGCGATCGATTCCACCGAGCGCTCGGCGTTGCGCACCACGCCTTCCCCGTTCTGGAAGGCGCGGTTGGCGGCACGGTAGTTGGAGGCCATCTTTTCCTGCATGCCCGCCACCTGCATGCCGGCGATGCCCAGCAGTGCCAGCAGGATCAGCATGATCAGCGCCACGTACAGCACGGCACCGCGCTGCTGGCCGCGCATGACAGGGTTTCGGTTGGATCGTGATGAGTGAGCCATGTCAGTTCCCGAACAGTCGATTGCGCAGGGCGACGGAGACTTCGTAGCCCGCGCGGTAGCGCCCATCGTTGGTTGTCCCCTGGGCAAACTCCACGCCCAGCACCGCAGGCCGGGTGGTCGGAGCCACCGACGACGAACGCTCCGGGCTCACCGCCAGCAGGCCAACCTTGACCTGGCCCACGCGCAGCCACTGGCCGGCACCCGCCGCGTTGGTCTGGGTGGTTACCCCGGTGGCGACCGCCGACTCGGTCACGCTGCCTACCGGAGGTGCGGTGAGGGAGATCAACGGGGTCGAATCCAGGCCGAACATCAACTGCATGTTCTCGATGCCTTCCACGACCTCTTCGTTGTTGGTATAGCCACCGGTAGCGTCCGCGCGTGCCCGACGCAGCCCATTGACGCCAGTGGTGGCGTTGGCGCCGATGTAATACACCAGCGACTCGGCGCGGTACAGCATGGTCTGGCCGGTGGGCTGGGTGGTGTAGCGCGTCAGGTCGACGCCGGGCGCCCTGACCTGGTTGCCCGAGAGCGACCCCGCAAAGATGTTCGCGTGCCCGCAGTCGGCGATGCCGTACAGGGTCGGCGTGCTGACCCCGTCCTTGAGCATGCGCGCCATCCGGCCGGTCTCACCGGTGACCGTCGAGTTGCCGCTGTCCAGGCCGATCGCATTGACCGGCACCCCTTCGGCACCCAGGAAGCGCAGTACCAGGATGTCACTGCCACCGGCCGGTGCCGGGCTCAGCCCGGCGATGGCGGGCGGAAGGTTGGCGGGCAGCTCACCGCCGCCCCCGGCCGTGAGCACCGCGCCTGGCGCCGTGCCCGCGGCCTCGTAGCCCTGTACCGCGACATGGAAGTCCAGCGGCGAGCCGCTGCCGGCGCCCGCGTTCAAGTGATTGAAGGGATCGCCCTGGCCTTTGACGACGTGCGCCTGGTCGTTCACGCAGCCCATGTGGCCGGCCATGCGCAGGTCGCGCTCGAGGAACTCCAACGCGAAGCGCGCGTTTTCCTGCACGCGCGAAGCCCCTTCAGACAGCCGCGACGCGGTCTGCGAGGCCGAGAAAATCTGGATGACGCCGAGCATGACGATCATGCCGATCACCAGGGCGATCATCATTTCGACCAGTGACAGGCCGGCCATGTGGCGGGGACGGGAAACGGCGCGGGTCATAGTTCGGTCGCCAGGGCAAAGGTGGTGGCCTGATCAGGATTCTGCGGGTCCCAGCGCTGGTCGCCCCAGGTGATGGCGACCCGGACTACGCCACCATTGATGCTCACCTCCGCACCGGCGTCGCTGCCCAGCGCCTTGACCACCTGGCACTGCCACAGGGTGACCTTGTCCGCGAGCGCGATCGTACCGGCACCGGGTGCGCAGACGTTCTGCACGGTCTTGCTGCCCGGGGTGAAACTGGCGCTGGAGTACCAGCTGGCCTGGAACCGGTTGGACCGCATCTGTTCGATCAGGTCGTAGGCCAGGTTGGTCGCCTGGGTACGGTAATTGGCGCTCTGCACGAAACGCACGTTCATGGTCTGCATGAGGGCGAAGCCCAGCAGGCCGAAGCCCAGCACGAGTACCGCGATCAGCACTTCGAGCAGGCTCACGCCCTGTTGCCGCCGCGGGGAATGGAATGGCTTCACGAGCAGGTCTCCTTGGTGCTGCGCAACTGGCCGGACGCATTGACGACCATGCTGCGCTTCTGCTTCACGTTGGCTGTGCAGGTGACCGGGCGGATGGTCAGCGACTGATCGGTACTGTGTCGCCGGCGGCCACGGCCGTCGAAGGCGATCACCTCCGCAGGACCGGTCACGGTCATCGAGTTCTTGAAGTCGGTGAAGCGCAGGACGGTGCCGTCGGTCGCGTCGCCATTCCCGTCGGGGTCACTGACGGCGGCCACTCCCAGCGCCCAGCTGCCATCGCATGAGGCGCCCGTGCTGCTGCCACAGACCACGGCGCCCTGCCCGCTGCGGATGGCCTCGCTGCGGGCCAGGTTGACCATGCCGACGATCTCGTTGTTCGCCGCGGCCACGCGGTTGCTGCGGATGGTCGACTGGAAGCTGGGAAAGGCGATCGTGGCCAGGATGGCGACGACAGCGACCGTGACCATCAGCTCGATCAGGGTGAAGCCCTTGGTGAAACGCATGTACATGGAACGCTCCCCAGCGTGATGACAGGACAATGGACGCCCGGCCGCCCGGCGGCAAGCGACAGCAGGACGAACGGTCGTCCGAAGGCGACGGGCGTCAAACCGTTGACACCCGCACGGTCAGCGGGCCGGTCGGACTCCCCGTCCGCCCGGCCCGTTCAGGTCAGGCCAGCACCCGGTAGCAGGGCTGGTATTCGCCGGAGATCTTCATCCGGCGCTGCTCGACGAAGGCGCGCAGCAGCTCGTCCAGGGCCAGCATCATGTCGGCGTCGCCGTGGATCTCGAACGGACCGAACTGCTCGATGCGGCGCATGCCGTCTTCCTTGACGTTGCCGGCGACGATGCCCGAGAACGCGCGGCGCAGGTCGGCGGCGAGCGCATGCGGCGGCCGGCCGTGGTGCAGGTCCAGCGCGGCCATGGCTTCATGGGTCGGCACGAACGGCTGCTGGTACTCCCACGGGATCTCGATCGACCAGTTGAAGAAGAACGAGTCCTTCTGCGCCAGGCGGTGCTCCCGCACGCGCTTGATGCCGGCCGACATCTGCCGGGCCACGGCCACCGGGTCGCCGATGATGATCTGGTAGCGCTCGGCGGCGGCATCGCCCAGGGTCAGGCGGATGAAGCGGTCGATCTGCTCGAAGTACGGCGCGGCCACGGTCGGACCGGTCAGGATCAGCGGGAACGGCAGGTCCTTGTTTTCCTCGCGCAGCAGGATGCCGAGCAGGTACAGGATTTCCTCGGCGGTGCCGACGCCGCCGGCGAACACGATGATGCCGTGGCCGATGCGCACGAACGCTTCGAGGCGCTTCTCGATGTCCGGCATGATCACCAGGTGGTTCACGATCGGGTTCGGCGACTCGGCGGCGATGATGCCCGGCTCGGTCAGGCCGATGTAGCGCGTGGTGTGCTTGCGCTGCTTGGCATGGGCGATGGTGGCGCCCTTCATCGGGCCCTTCATCGCGCCCGGGCCGCAGCCGGTGCAGATGTCCAGCCCGCGCAGGCCCAGCTCGTAGCCGACCTGCTTGGTGTACAGGTATTCATCGCGGCCGATCGAATGGCCGCCCCAGCACACCACCAGGTTCGGGTCGCCCGGGTTGAGGATGCGCGCGTTGCGCAGCAGCCCGAACACCGCGTTGGTGATGCCGTCGGAGGATTCCAGTTCAGCCGCGTAGGCCGGACCCATTTCGATGGCCATGTAGGCCAGGTCGCGGACCACGGCGAACAGCAGCTCGGCCACGCCGCGGATGATCTCGCCATCCACGAACGCCATCGCCGGTGCGTTGACCAGGTCGATGCGCACGCCGCGGTCCTGCTGGGCGACCTGGATGTCGAAATCCGGGTACAGGTCGCGCGCCGCGCGCGGATCGTCGGAGGCACTGCCACTGGTCAGCACGGCCAGCGCGCACCGGCGCAGCAGTTCGTGCATGCCGCCGCCGGAGGCGTCGCGCAGGCGAGCCACTTCAGCGCGCGACAGCACATCCAGCCCACCGCGCGGGTAGATCCGCGCGTCCTGCACCGGCAGCGTGCGCGCCGGTTTTTCAGTAATCGTCATTTCCATTCTTTTCGCTTCCTCAAGGTTGCCGACTGTACCGCTGCCCCCTTTAAAAGCAAAACGGCCGGGAAACCCGACCGTTGGATGTAATTCGAGCCCGGCGGCGCCTGGGGGGCTGCCGTAAGTGCGCGTTTTTCGCGCAACCGGACGAGCATACGCTGATCCAGTGATGCAGACAAGCGCCCTCGCCTGCCGCCGGTGTGCCGCACACAGCAGAACGGCCGGGTTTCCCCGGCCGTCCCTTGTTACCACTTCACTACGTCAGCTCATCAGAACTGGTAGCGGAAGCCCAGCTGCACCGACCACTGCGACACACCGACGTCGAAGCCGTCTGCGTCGTTGTTGGCCACTACCGGCTCATCCGCGCCGCGGAAGTTGTACACGTACTTGCCGTCCTTGATGCCCTGCAGGGTGGCCACACGCGCATCGGCGAAGAAGCCGTAGTCGTAGATGTTACCCCAGTCCTTGTTGATCATGTTGCCGACGTTCTGGATATCCAGCCAGATCTCCGACTTGTGACCCTTCATGAAGCCCGGCAGTTCCTGGCTGATGCGCAGGTCGAAGGTGTTGATCCAGCCGGTACGGAACTGGTTGGCCGGGGCGTAGCTGCCCGCGTACTTGGCCAGCTGCGGGTTGTTGGCCAGCCACTCGTTGAACGATGCTTCCATCGCCGCATCCGGGGTGAAGGTGCTGCCTACAAGGTTGCCGAACAGCACGTCGCCCGGGCCCGCCGGCACGTAGAACAGGTCGTTCGCGATGCGGTTGTCGCCGTTGGCGTCGTTGACGTAGACGTAGCTGTACGGACGGCCGCTGCGGCCTTCGTAGACCAGGCCGACGCGGGTTTCGTAGTCACCGAAGAACTTGTGCTTCCAGTTCAGCGCACCCGACAGGCGGTCGCGGATCTGGTAGCGCGAGGTGTTCTCGATCTCGTCATTGGCGTTGAAGGCGTACTGGTAACCCCAGCCCGAGCTGGCGGTGGAGCTGGTCAGCGTGCCGACTTCGGTGGCATCGGTGTAGGTGTAACCGATGTTCCACGACCAGTCACTGGCGGCATCCCACGGCTTGGCCAGAGAGACCGTGAACTGCGAGGTGCGGCCCTTGTCGGTGTTCGCGATCTCGTAGACAGAGTCGTAGGCGCGGTTGCGACCGGCGCGGTTGTTCCCGGTAGTCCAGGCCGTACCGGTGCTGGCAGTGGAGTAGTACATGTCACGACCGTCCGGACCCTGGTACTGCACCGGACCGAGGTTCAGGTTCTTGTAGTACAGGGCATCCTTGACCTTGGTGACCAGCAGCTCGGCCGAGGCCACGATGCCGTACCACGGGGTCTCGTGATCGAAGGCCAGGTTGGCCTTGTACACCGACGGCATGTTGAAGTCGCTGCCGACGAAGTTGACGTTCTGCAGGTTCGAGCCCGGCGTGGTGGGAACCGGCTGGCCGTCCTTGTTCGGGTTGAACGGCAGCGCCGGGTTGTAGGAGGTATAGGCGTAAACCGAGTTGTTGAAACCGGTTGCCGAGTAGCTGTTGCTCAGCCACACCTGCGGGGCATCACCCTGGAACAGGCCCACGCCGCCGCGCAGCTGGGTCTGGCGATCGGTGTCGAAGGTGTAGTTGAAGCCTACGCGCGGCTGGATCAGGAACGTGTTGCTCAGCACTTCGCTGTTGTCGATGCCGAAGAACTGCGACGCTGCGGCGTTGTAAGCCGGGGCCGGACTGGTGTCGGCGCGGTCGGCACGCACGCCCATGGTCAGGGTCAGGTTGTTGTTGACGTACCAGGTGTCCTGCACGAACAGGGCCAGGTTGCTGAACTTGTAGTCCGCCGGAATCGAGCCCGGGGTGCGTTCCGGGTTGTAGTTGTAGGTGCTCCAGCGGCCGGCAGCGAAGTTGTCCAAGCCATAGAAGCCGTACGCG